>ENA-UOJC01000575-UOJC01000575.1-human-gut-metagenome-genome-assembly--contig:-C104-NODE-575-length-63332-cov-7.694439_pt1 | contig 63332 bp, 60 predicted proteins | sample MGYA00242339_ERZ723886 | MGnify/ENA metagenome assembly ERZ723886 | reverse complement strand
TTTGACCTGCAACAAGAAGTGCCTCATAGGTTTTACCGAGCGAGCCTTCATCACAGAGAATACAGCCTTTTAGAAAATCCGAACGGAGTGCAAAACGTGCTGCTGCTATCTGATAAGGCAAAATTTTTGCGGTTGAAGATGCGTAAACTGGCAGGAAGTTTTTGTCATTCGAAAAGCCTTCAAGACGCTTTGCCTCAATTAAGGCTGAATATTTGGAATTAAACGTATTTTCTAAAACTTCCATGACTCTCGAATAATTCTATCATGAATATTCTTTTAGATTGGCGAATTTTACTCCAAAATGGTATAATAGACTATCACCACTCATTTTAGTAAAAAATAATAATTCATTCATTTGGAGATTACCTGTGTATATAACACAATTAGAGAAAAGTACCTGTTGTGAAATAAGTTGAAGCTATTCTTGAGCTGTTATTTTAACAGCTCTTTTTTTGATGACATCTACCGCTACTTCTAACTCAACAATTCTCATTTTCAAACATTTGATTATTCGTAATTTTTCAAACAAACTGCCGTCATTTTCAATAATTGAGTTTAAATTTTCCAGTTCTGTTTTTAATTGCTCCAATTCTTGCGTTAATTCAGTTATATTTTTTACCATATTTCTTCCCCAATTCTTTTTTCTTAAGATATCTTCTCATAAAAGTCCGAAATTGCAGCATAAACTTGAAGAAAGTCTAAAAGACATTCAGGAAGACTTAGAAGCAAACCAAGAAGGAAGAGATTCAGGCCGAAAATATCCAACTCAAAGCCTTTATGATTTATTGAAACACAGGGTTCCTAATGGATTGCCGGATAGATATAAACATTAATCTTGTGTTAGAATTGATTTATGAAAAAATCTGTTACAGTTATATTTTTAAGCATTTTACCTTTTGTTGTATTAATAACAACGATTTTTACCATTATGACTGATGATAAAGATATCTGTCTGGATACCGGGATTTGCAAAGAAGGTCTTGAACTAAATACGAACTATGGGCTTGTTACAATTTCCAAAGAAAATTGTATAAAATATAACTGGTTATGGAACGAAGAGAAAAGATATTGTAATGTCAAACCGGAGTGATTAAATTCCTCCGGTTTTTCATATCCTGAATTTTATATTAAATAAAGGCACAAAAATGTGCAATTTGATGTAAAAGAAAGGATTATAGATGAAGCATTTAGTTGAACCTATCAGGGACAAGAAACAAATAAAAGCCGTAGAAAATTACTTAGCAAAGAAAAACCCGCGTAACAGATTATTGTTTGTTTTAGGTTGTAATTCAGGATTACGGGTTTCGGATATTCTGGCTCTTGATGTAAAAGATGTTCGCAACAAAACCCATATAGAACTTAACGAGCAAAAAACAGGCAAGATTAAACGATTTCCCATCAACAACAAGCTCAAAAAACTCATAAACGACTTCATAAAAGACAAAGAAGATGATGAACCGTTGTTTCTAAGTCAGAAACGGCACAGGTTAGACCGTTCTCAGGTTTACAGAATGTTGAACGAAACCTGCAAAGCTCTCGGAATTACCGCAAACATAGGCACTCACAGTATGCGAAAGTCCATGGGGTATCACCATTACAAACAGTTCAAAGATGTTGCAATGTTGCAGATGATTTTTAACCATTCCTCACCGCAAATCACTTTGAGATATATCGGGATAAGCCAAGATGAAATCGACAACAGCTATCGACAATTTGAGCTGTAAATACACCATTTCAAGACGCATTAAAATAAATATTCTGATGTAATTTATACATTATCTACCACTTATAGCATATTTTTTCGTCTGGAGCAATAAAAAACTTTAATACTTTTGATGTATTTTTTACAAAATGTAAACAAAAATCCACAGGCTAAATTCTTGTATAACGTGTCATTTCACCATAATACACAGTTTTATTTATTTTGGTGTATTTAAACGAGGAAATAGCTGTGAAAATAAGTAAAAAGCTCGTAAAGAGAGTATTAAAAGTTGCATTGGTAATGTCATGTACATTTTTATTGGCCAAACAGGTTGAAGCAAATACAGTATATAAAGATTTAAAACCTAATAAAATTAGAATAATAAATGGGAATTATGCAGAAACATATGGAGGAGCAATAGAAGTAAAAGAGGGAGAAAATCAAGGGGATATTATTGCAGATTTCATTCATAATTCAATATGGACTAACAATGCTCTTTATATTTTCTACACAAGGGGTGGAGCTATCTCAAACGAAGGCACAATCAAAAGTATAAGCGGAAATTTTACAGAAAATTATATTGAAATAAGTAAACAAGGTTATGGTGCTGCAATATATAATGCAGGAACGATTGGAGATATAAATTCAAATTTTACAGATAATTATATGGATGCTGGAACCGGTTATGGTGCAGCTATATACAACTCAGGGAGTATTAGTAATATTATCGGTGATTTTATCGGGAATAAAGCACAGACACTTACGGTTCAGGATGGAAGAGGCGGAGCAATCTATAATAAAGGTAATATTGGAAACATTTCTGGTAAATTTTATAACAACTATGCCTCAAAAGGCGGGGCAATTTTTACAACAACAAATTTACAGATTTCTGCTGATGGGAGTAATGAGAAAACAAATTTAACAGATTTTAGCGGGAACTATACAACTTCAGGTGAGAATAACGCAATCTATGTTGGAGCAAACTCAACAATAACATTAAAATCAGTAAATGGGGGTACTGTAAATTTTGACGATACAATAAACGGGTCAACAAAATATAACCTTAAAATTCAAGGAGATAACACATCAAAAGTAATCCTGAACAATTCAGTAATCAACGCAAATGCAAGCCTGACAGACACAAACCTGTATATTAGTGAAACAGCTTTTGCAGATACAAGAACAAATCTCAATGCCAATAGCGGAACAGTTCACTTTGCAAACGGAAAATCCGAAAATTACCAGATTAACCAGCTTACATCATTAGAAAGTGCAAATTATACAGTGGATGTCGACCTGACAAAACTTGCTCCTGTACCTGATACTATTACAACAGGAGCAGGCTCATCCGGTACTGTTACAATCTCGGATATAAACTTCAACGGAGAATTGAAAGATTTTAATGCTCAGATTTTGAAAGCTCAGGATGACAATATTCAACTCGGATTATCAGATAATTTGAAAGATAAATACAACACAACCTCAACAGAAACAATTCACACCAACGATACAGTTCAAGCAAACGTCAACTGGAAAGATAAATTCAATAAATATGAGCAGATAAATACCACAACCACAGGTCTAAGCCTCGGTACAACAAACACAACCAACGACAGTATTGAATATTCAACAAAAACAACCGAAGGTGAAAAAGTTGTGTCAGGCTCAATGGGAGATACGCTTGCTCTTGTAAACCAGCTTCAGACACAGGAAGACCGAAATTTTTATTTTGATACCGCACAAGATACATACGTTGTTAGTGCCGATTTAGGTCAAACTTCCGCAGGAAAGCTGAGTGTAAATGGAATTAAGTCAGAAAATAGCACATCTACAGTTGATTTAAATGCTCATAAAGGTTTTGAGCTTACCAATAATTCAACTCTGGTAATTAATAATACAAAATTAACCGGAAATGAAAACTTGGTTACAGTTACAAACTCTGATGCAGTTGTTGAGCTTAATAATGCGTATATTAACGGAAACATAACCGGAGATAAAAATTACGCTATCAATATAAACGGTGAAGATACTACAACAATTAACGGTAATGTTAATTACGCAAATACAACATTAACCAACGGAACTTTAAAGTTTAATTCAAATACTTTTGCAGATATTACCAATACCTTGAATGTAAAATCTGGAAATATCGAACTGGCAGATAACACCGCAGTGACGTATAACATAAATAATCTCAACTCGAACTTGAATGGTAATTATAGTATAGATATTGATGCTCAAAACAAAACGTCAGACGTTTTAAATATAGGTTCAAATTCATCAGGGGCAGTTACAATTTCAGAAATAAACTTTTTAAATTCTACTCCTAAGGACACTTTTAAAATCCAAATCTTAAACGTCCAAAATGATGCAATACAACTTGCATTAAAAGAGGAACTTACTGGAAGTAGTTATAACTTGGGTAAAACTTCCCAAACTTTATATGACACAGTAACATCAACCGTAAATTATAAGGATGTATTTAATACTTATACTCAAACAGGAACAGTTTACGGTTCATTAGGGCTTGCAACAACAAATACAACTAATGACAGTATAGAACTTGCTGTTAATAATACGATTTGGAACGATGACAAAATAATTTCAGGTTCAATGGGCGATACGTTAAAACTTGTAAATCAGCTCCAGACATCAGAGGAGCGAAATTTCAACTTTGACTCAGCTCAGGATAAGTACAACGCAACAGAAAATCCCGGACAAACCTCCGCAGGAACATTGAACATCAACGGCGTTGCAGAAAACGGAACCCGTTCAGAAATCAACCTTAACTCAAATTCAGGCTTTGAACTTGCAAACAACTCGACCCTAAATCTAAATAATACGAAACTTACAGGCAACGAAACACTTATTACTGTTTCCAATCCTGATGCGGTTGTGAATTTACAAAATGCTCACATTGATGGAAATATTTCATCTTCCACAGAATACGGAATGAATATTTCAGGAGGTAAAAATGATACAACAATCATCAACGGCAGTGCAGGTAACGCAAATGCAACTCTCACAAATTCTAATCTTGAATTTAACTCAGATACATTTAAAAATGCTTCTCTGAATGCACAGAGCGGAAATATAAATTTTCAGGATGAAAAAACAACAGATTACAATATAGAAAAACTTACATCAACTGTGGAAACAGGTTATAAATTCGATATAGATTTGTCCGGAGAAAAAACCTCAGCAGATAAACTTATCGTAGGAGATGGTTCAAGCGGAACTGTTACTGTTTCATCCATTGATTTCATTAACGGTTCAACACCGGATAAGGAATTTATTGTCCAGCTTATTAACTCAAACAATGACTCAATTCAGCTTGCTCTTGATGCAGAAATTTCAGGTGAGAATATTGCACTCGGAACTGTTTCAAAAACCATTTACGATACTGTAACCCCAACCGTAAAATGGAATGACGTTTTTAATTACTATTCACAAAAAGGAACAAACTACGGAAATATCGGTCTTGCAACAACTGACACCACAAATGACAGTCTTGCTTTGACAGTTACAGATACAGTCTGGGAAGATAAAACATATCAGGGAGTTATGGGAGATACTCTGGCTCTCGTAAATCAACTTGATACAAAAGAAGACAGAAATTTTAACTTTGATTCCTCCAACGATGTATATGAAGTTACATCAGATTTGGGAACAACAAGTGCTGGTACAATAAATATAAATGGTGTTCTTGCACCTGTACCCTCTGAAAGTAATGAACGTTCAACCATCAACGGCAACAATCATTCATTATTCAAACTGGACAATGCAACAACCTTAAATCTGAATAATGTAAAAGTAACAGGTGCCAACAATGTTGTAACCGGTACAAATAAAGCTGCTGTAGTAAATATAAATAATTCAGAAATTTCCAATAACTCAGAGGGTATCAAAACAGCAGGTGTTGTTAATATCTCAGGCAATTCCGTAATAGAAAATAACGGAAACGGAATAACCGTAACATCCGATACTTCAGTAATCACTCTTACAGGCGGAATGGATAGTGAAATTACACTGCGTGACAGATTAACTGGTGTTGCTGGTGCTAAGCTTAATATTAACAGAGGAACGGTAAACTTTGAAAAGAAAGTTTCTGCACTTGACGTAATGATGGAACAGGCAAATGTAAATGTTGCCTCGGATGATTTGTTTGACGGAAATAACATGACAGTAAATTCAGCATCAAATCTTAATATGGCAAACAATGCAGTCGGTACGATGCACTTAAACAACTTTACCCTTAACGATAATTTGAATTTAGCTGTTGACGTGGATTTGGCAAATAAATCAATGGACAGAATTACAGCAGACAACTACAATCTCGGAAATAATTTAGTCAACGTTAACCAAATGAATTTACTTACAAGCACAGACAGAAACATAACAAAAATTCTTTTTGCAGATAAGGGTTTGAGAAATAATGTTACAACATCCATCTCGGAAGTCGCTTATTCTCCGATTTGGAAATATGGAGTTACTTACGATAAAGATGACGGAAATTTCATCTTCACCCGTGGCGGAGGTACTCCTGACAATCCAAATCCAAACCCCGGAACATCTGACGCATACAACCCTGCTATAATGGCATCTCCTGTATCATCACAGCTTGGCGGGTATATGGCTATGCTTGATACTTACCAGAATGCATTCACTCACATGGACATGTATATGCTAAAACCATCTACAATAAGACTTACTGAACAAAAAGCCAATCAATATGCACTCACAGAAACTCTAGGTGTGGAATACAATTCCAATGAGATGAACTCAAAAGGAATGTGGTACAGACCTTACGCATCATACGACACCGTAGGATTAAAGAACGGACCGAAAGTAGATAATTTTAGCTATGGCTCATTTATCGGCGGTGATACAGAAATGTTCAAAACAAAACACGGGTTTTATGGTGTAGTAAGCCCGTACATAGCTTATCAAGGTGGACATCAAAGTTATTCTGGTAATTCAATTTACCAGAACGGCGGTACTCTCGGGGCAACTGCAACATTCTACAAAGGTAATTTCTTCACCGGTTTAACAGCAGGTGTTGGTATGAATATTTCAGAAGCAAGCACAATGTACGGAAACGAAAACTTTCCTATGCTGATGGCAGGTATTGCTAATAAAACAGGTTACAACTTTGAATTCAAAAACGGACGTTACATAATCCAACCAAACTTAATGCTCAGCTACACATTTGTCAATGCTTTTGACTACACAAACGGAGCAGGAGTGAAAATAAATTCAGACCCTCTGCACGCAATTCAGGTAGCACCGAATGTTCGTTTCATCATGAACACTCAAAACGGCTGGCAGCCCTATGCAGCATTCGGTATGCACTGGAACATAATGGATGACACGAACGTAACAGCAAACACAACCTCACTTCCGGAACTCAGTATCAAACCGTATTTTAGCTATGGTTTAGGTATCCAGCGGGTTTTCAAGGATAGATTTACTGCATACGCACAAATTATGCTGCGTAACGGCGGCCGAAACGGTATAGCAGCCTCATTTGGCAGAAGATATATGCTCGGGAAAGAGTCAGAACCGGAAAAACAAGAACAAAATTTATAGTTTACACTATTTTTTTATAAAGTTTTTGCATATAAAAATGGCAGCCCTAAAACAAAGGCTGTCATTCTGTTTTGTATTTTTTTCAAGCTTAAAAACTTATTAAGGAAATTAGTTTTCACGCTGTCTGGGGCAAATTTTCATATTCTGACACCTGAAATTTAATTTTTATATTAAATAAAGAAATCGGCAGCCTGTGTTCACATTGTCGGATTGCAGGAGCAATACATGCAGGTGAACAAACGACGCAGGAAGTCAGGCTTTGCCGGATACCACAGGAGGAGAAAAATATGGACAAAACCGTTAAAACAAGAACTTTCAAAGACATCAACGATGAGTACACAAAACTATTCAAAGATATGAATATTCCGCGAACAGTAAGACGATTATCCGAATGTGTCGAAGTAACAGACGGAACCGGTTATACTCCACAAGATATTTTTCAAGACAAATTTATTGCTAAAGAATTGATGTTTTTCGTAAACTTTAAACCGGAATTTGCTATTGACGATACCGAAGAGGAAAAAAGCCTAAGAGCGGTAACTTTTGAAACAAAAATCCGCGAAGCAAGTCTATCTTATTTAAAGCTTGTTATTTCTGACAACTTTTTGAAAGGTTCAAAACACGCGGGGTACATTGTTTGGGCAGACTCGTTATTAACGGAAGATGAGTTATTTAAAATTGTTGAGGAATGGGAGAATACGTTTAATGGTATTGAAGTTACGGCCTTCAGACGAAAATAGAGAGCAGGGATACCAGTCGGGGTTCATAATTCGGAGCCGATACAGGCTCCGTTTTCTTTTTATACCCAAGCTTTTTCCTTTAAGACATTATACGCTATTTCTATTTGTTTTTTTGAAAATTTTTGTTTTTTCTTATTCCAAGAATAAACACCCTTAATTATATCTTCAAGGTCAGATTTATTTTCTTTGCTTATTACCCAATGTACTGTTGCTAACAATTCTAAACCAAACGATGTTTCAAACCCGTTTACTAATTCAGATACTTTATTTATCTTGTCTAATATTTGTGAATTAGTCTTTAATAAAGAATCCGCATCATTTATAGCTCCAGGTAATAATGATATATGTTTATCAGGAGCATCCTCCCCATCATATCCATTAATATAATGTTTTTCTAATACATTCAGGACATGTCGTAAATTTTGAGCATAAGGACCATAAATAGCCTTTTTATAATTTAATCTTAACGGTTGCCCTGCTTCTTGAAGGAAATACATTAATTTATGAATTTCCAACAAGGTAATAAACGGGTCAAGCATACTTTGTAAATATCTATTTATAAGTTCTATTAAAGCGGCTCTGCTTAAGGTTAAATTTGGTACCTCTTTATTTTTTACTTGCTCAACATTATTTGACGGTTCATAAATAACAAATTTGACATCAGGCATATCACTAAATGTCTGTTCTATAAGAGGTTTTATTTCATTCCAATTAAGTCCACCAAGCCCACAACCTAATGGCGGAATCGCAATAGAACTTATTTCATATTTTTGGATGTCTTTTTTTAAAGCTATTAAACCTGATTTTATATCTTGGATATTACTTTTTCCTTTCCAATGCCTTTTTGTTGGAAAATTTATAATATATTTCGGATTAAATAATGAGCCTGAAGAATATACAAACATTTTGCCAGGTTGAACTTCTCCTTTATCACAAGCTTGTTTGTATGCTTTAAAATTATCCGGATAAGCTTGCTTGAATTGTAGGGCTATACCACGCCCCATTATTCCAACACAGTTTACTGTATTAATTATGGCATCAGTTTGTTCTTGTAGAATATTTCCTTTTTTGTATTCAAACATTTCAACCTCATAATGACTAATAGTACCAATCTCGTTTCTGTTCTACTTTATAAGAAACACCATGCTTGCTTAGTATTGTATTCACATTATTGTAATTTTGCAAGTTGTAAACGCCAATAAACTCTATTAAGCTTACCGGAATTTTGTTTTCTATAAGAAATTCTGCTTGTTTATTTTCTTTGACATTTTTATCAATTCCTTCCCCAGACCATCGTGTAGAATTAACTGCATTCCAATCTATTAAATTTTGAATTTCTGAAAAATTGGAGTAGTCGTCAAAATAGCTACTACCTGCATTTGAGGTAGTGTAGCAGGTTCTCAAATGATTATCTTGTGCCCAATTTAAAACATTCTGCAAATCAAAAACCAAATGAATAATATCATTTTGCCCATTGAGATATGCCAAATCCGGATGATTTTGACATTTAATTACATATAACATAACAGAACGTGGACAAAAATAGAATGGCACACATTGTCCTACTGTTAAATCGGGAAAGGAACCTAAATTTTTACATAATCGTCTTTCCTTAATTGTTGATATTCCAATCATGGAGCCAACATTTTGGCGTTGAGAAATTTCTGCATCACAAAATAAGAAACCGTCTGCCAAAATAGATTCAAGACGATTAACATGAATAATATGATAAATTTTGATGTTATTTAATCCATTAGACACAATGTGACCTCTTTCCGTATTTTAACACAAAAAATACATATTACATGAAAACAGCAAATGGAGCTTAATATTTTTTCCTGAGCTTCAAAGCCGGGTAAAAATTTTAAGGTGTAAGTTACCTTACACCTTTTTTATTCTGTAATAATTCATGTGCCAACTGTGTGCCAATTCATAATAAATTATAAGAATATAAATATGTTTTAATATTTTCTTATATGACCGAAAAGCTTATGTTAGCAATATTTTAGAAATGGCCTTGGTGGGAGTCGAACCCACGACCACCGGTTTAGGAAACCGCTGCTCTATCCTGCTGAGCTACGAGGCCAAAGTATGTGCCTGATGCGATTCGAACGCACGACCTTTTCCTTCGGAGGGAAACGCTCTATCCAACTGAGCTACAAGCACAATTTTTTGTACCTTTTTATATTAAATAAAAAGCCGCTTATTAGCAAGCGGCTTTTTTAGATATTTCTTTATTTTTATTTAAAATATTCCTGAGCATTTACAGCCTGACGTTCTCTTTCGTCTTCAACCTTGAAGAAAGGCATTTGTTTGAAATTAAACATCGCTGCAATTATAGAGCTAGGGAAAAGTTCTGTTGCATTGTTTAACTCTAAAACAGCTGCGTTATAAAATCTTCTTGCGGCTGCAATGTGTTCTTCTACCTCATTATAGGTTTGCATTGACTGAATCATTGTCTGGTCAGCTTTGATTTGAGGATAATTTTCCATATTAACCATTAATTGACCCATTTGACGGGAAATTTCTCCGTCTAATTTCAGTTTGTCACCTACGCTGCTCAGGTCAGATGATAGTTTAAGAGCTTGAGCTCTCAAGGCTGTAATGTTTTCCATCAAACCTCTTTCATGCTCCATGAATTTATTAGCAATTGTTAAAATGTTAGGAATTAAATCATAACGTTTTTTCAACTGTACATCAATACTTGAAAAAGCTTCTTTAACTTTGTTCCTTTTGGTAACAAGCGAGTTGTAGATACCGATAATAAACACTATTAAAAGGACTAATATTCCTAATAATATCATGCTTGGTTCAATTGACATTCCGCCACCTCCTGTTGCTGCATCAGCATATTGTTTTCCATTTACTAAATTATTCATATTACCTCACTTTTATAAGTATAACATCCAAAATATTTAAAAATACGACTAAACAGAGTATTTTTCACCAAGTTTTTCAAATGAAACGACTTCATCAAAATCTTTACGGCTTTTAACAGTTTTGATATGTTCTTTTTCATAACCGAGAGTTAAAAGCGAAATTAAAATTTGTTTTTCGTTTAATCCTAAAAGCTCTTTAACTGTTGTCGCAGCATTATTTTCGTTATGTGTAAGCTCATTTGCGATTGCGCCGACAATACAGCAGCCAACGCCGAGTTCTTCAGCGCGAAGCGTCATATAACCAATTGCATAAGACATTTGCTCAATAGTTCTTAACAGAGTTTCATACTCGCCCAGAAGTGACGGATTTAAAACCGGATTTGAGAGAATATAATTTCTAACATCAGCATTTCTCCCTTGTTTCTCCATAACTTTAGAGAACTTATCCTCATCCCAAGCCGTCATGTCTGCAACGCAACAGATAACAGCAGAAGCATTTTTAACCTGATTTTGATTATTTGCAGCTATTGAAAGTTTATCTTTTACAGCCTGATTTTTAACGACTATAAACTGCCAAGGCTGAACATTTACCCAGCTTGGCGCCATCATACCTGCTGTAATAATTTCTTTAATGATTTTGTCCTCAACAGGTTTATCATTGTAAGAACGTACACTTTTTCTATTTAAAATGGCATTTGCGACCATGACTGACTCCCTTCTTTTTATATAACAAGTATATAATTATTTCCCGGCTATGACAACAGTGAAGTCAGTTCCGTCACAATAGTAGTTATTCGGTTCAAAAACAAACTGGTATCCGATAATTGAAGGCATTTTCTTCTTCAACCAGTTGTAATAATCATTTGTAATATTTTTTGAGTGAGCTACAAATTGGGTATGGGTTTTGCTCACAGTTCCGGTACAGGAAACATTTATTCCTAAATTTGCAAGCTGTTCCTTAACCAGTCTTGCTTCTTCTTCGTTGCCTTCAGAATACATTATACCGGCTTTAACGTCTGTCATACTTTCCGGATTGATTTTTTCGCGGTAAATAAGCCTGTTAACAACTTCCTGAGTCTTTTCAGGGTCTAAAATCCAGTAGCTGATATAACCTTTTTTATTTGGAGCCCCCGGAAGCATTGCGATCTCAATTTTGTCCATGTCCAGATGTTTCGCAAAACCTGCATACTGGGAAAGTTCATAGAAAGACATGTTTGTTTTAATGTATTTGCTGGCAACATTAATTATTTCAGGAAGCTTTGTAATGGTTTCGGGCTTTTTAAGCGCCTCCATCATGCCTCTTAAAAACCACTGCTGACGCTGGGTTCTTCCGATGTCGCCCATCGGGTCATGCCTAAATCTTAAATATCCGATAACTTCTTTACCACTCAAATGGTTCGGACCTTTTTTAAGATTTATAAATAATTTTCCGGAATAATCGTTATAATGCATGTTTTTTTCGACGTAAATATCAACGCCGCCAAGTGCATCAACAATTTCTTTCACAGCTTCATCATGAACCATTATATATCTGTCGATTTTAACACCGAGAGTTTCTTCAATTGTGCGAATAGTCATTCCAATGCCGCCGATAGCATGTGCAGCATTAATTTTCTGCACACCATGGTCATCCGGCAGAAAAACCTTGCTGTCACGGGGAATTGAAAGTGCATTTAAAGATTTTGTTCTTGGGTCAACATTTAATAAAATTATTGTATCAGTTCTAGTACCTTCCCACGGGTCAGTTCCTTCTCCGTTTGAATCAACACCAAGCAAAAGAATATTTCTTCTTTTATTGCCAAAAGGCAATGAGAAATCAGCCTTATGCTTAGTATCATTATCTTGCGAAAGTTTTACAAACAGCTGAGTTATGACGTTATCTTTACCCAAGTGTTTTTCAAGAAATTCCTGGTTGTCAGCCAATAGAAAGAAACTAATTGCCACACCTATTATCAGAATTGTTAAAACCAAAACCGTGCGCAAAAATTTTGAACTTTCACGCCTTCTTAGTTTAGCCTGTTTTATATAACTATCTTCTCTGTTAACCTGACTTCTTCTTGGTCCTTTGTATGAATCTGTTTTCATATATATTCCTTGTTTTCACGTGTATAATAATATAATATTATAGATTAATCATTTGCATATACAATAGTTTAATGATTTTATCAAAAAATCTTCAACAAAAATGTTGACACAAGAGTAAAGTAAACAATTAACCCTACAACGTCAATTGTGGTTGCAATTACCGGTCCAGAAGCGACAGCAGGGTCAATATTTAAAGACTTCAAAGCAAATGGTGTGAAGGTTCCGATAATCGTTGCCATTGTCATATTAATTGTCATCGCAATACCTACAACAACACCGAGTTCAATGCTGTGCTGCCACCCGAAAGTTGCAAAGGTTACGATTATGCCAAAAATTGCACCAATAATTAAACCTACAAACATCTCCCTGACAATATGGTAAAAAGCAGAACTCATTGTGACCTGGCCTGTAGAAAGACCACGAACCATAAGAGTAATACTTTGTGTCCCGATATTTCCGCCTAGCCCCGCCAAAAGCGGCATAAAAATTGCAACAATCGGAATTGCCGCAATTGTATGGTCAAAATGATGCGCAACATTTACTGCAACAAATTCTCCCAAAAGGGTTATAAAAAGCCACGGAGTTCTTGCACGTATTGCGTTTAAGATGTTTCCCGAAAGAATTTCGTCTTCATCGACGACTTCAGTTGAAATACCCGAAGACTGGTAGATTTCTTCTGTTGTTTCTTCTTCAAACAAGTCATGAACGTCATCCCATGTTATCATTCCCTTAAGCCTGTTGTACAAATCAACAACCGGCAGAGCGTTGTATTGATATTTCATAAACTCATCAGTAATATAATCACTATAATCGTCAACATGAAGTTTTACGATATCGGAAATCATTATATCTTCAACTTTTTTGTTGGCCGGTGATGTAAGCAGTTTTCTCAACGAAACAACACCTAAAAGATGGTTTTGCTTGTCTGTTACATAAATATAATACAATTCAAGATTATCTTTTTCAGCTTTTATACGAATATAATTTAAAACATCCTGAACTGTCATATCTGAATTAACAGTGAGGACAACAGGGTTCATAATACCGCCTGCCGTGTCCTCGTTATAAGTAAGAAGTTCTCTGACTTCTTCTGAAAATTTGTGCGGAAGCTTATCAAGATAAGTTTCGCTCTCGTCCTCTTCCATATCCCCCAAAACATCAGCCGCAGCATCATGAGGAAGTTTTGTCAAAATTTTTGAAGCGACTTCCTGGTCAATGTCTCCTAAAAGTTCCACCTGCATTTGCGGGGAAAGATATTCCATAAGTTCCGCTGCTTTTTCAATATCAAGAAGCTTAAAACACTCAAGCCTTTCTTCGGCTTTAAGTTCCTGAAAAATATCTGCAAGGTCAGCACTATGAAATCCGGCCAATTCTTCTTTCAATTGGTCAAGAGTTTCATCTTCCATTATTTCCCGTAATCTTTCAATAACGTTTGAGACATTCATCATAACAATATTATATTATAAATATGGAATTTGAATATTTTTATTCCCACTTAATTTTGTAGCCTAAAACCTCGGCAATATTTTTTGCATCAATATATCTCAAAGAGCCGCGGGCAAGTTTGTTATTCAAACTTTGTGCTGTAATATTTTCACCGAATTTGTCAGTAAGTAAAGCTGCAACAGACTTGTACGTCTGTCCTCTGGCCACCATATATGAACGGATTTCATTTCTTATATCGGTAATTTCTGACATAAGTCAATTTTAAACTTGCTGATTTTATTTGTAAACATAAACCCGCTAATGTAAACGTAAATAATTGCAAATTATATGAAAACATGTATAATATACATGAAAACAAAATAAATTATTACATCAGGAGGAGAAATGAATAATAACAAAGGCGCGTTTACTTTGGCGGAGGTTTTAATAACTTTAGGGATTATAGGAATAGTTGCTTCAATGACACTTCCGGCACTGATTACGCGAAACCAAAATAAAGCTCTTGAAGCTTCTTTAAAGAAAAATTATTCTGTTCTTCAACAGGCTCTTGATATGTATCAGGCCGAGCATGGTGAAAGATTAAAACCTGAAATTATCGGCATACACGAATTGAAACCTGCTATAATAAAATACTTTTCAGTCTTGATAGATTGCGGATTCGGGGCAAAAGATGCCGACAAAGCATGTATGGCAGTTTATGAAGTTGATAATGAAAATTATAAAGGTTATTACAAGACTTATAATAAAAACATAATGCGTTTAGCCCTTCTGGATGACGGGCAATTTATTCTAAAAGATGGAAGCACTATATTTATAGAGAATTTTGCAGAAAACGTGGTATTCATTTCTGTAGATGTTAATGGATATAGAAAAAATCCTAACCAATGGGGACACGATTTATTTACCTTCCAATTGATGAAGGACGGAAGTATTTTGCCGGCAGGTGCGCCCGAAACCCTCTATAATAACAAAAACACATATTGTTCAGCAACTTCAACGAATAGCTACAATGGAGTTGGCTGCACATATTATGCAATTAACGATAAAGATTACTTCAACAACCTGCCGCGGTAGCTGCAGAATAGCCTGTCCTTCATACAGATAATCAAACTCTCCATGTTTATGATAAAATTTAAATCACAGGAGAGAAAAAGATGATTAAAGATTATTTTATAGAAAAAATTGAAAACGCTTTGTTAAAGGCAGTAAGTGAAAACAAACTCGGACAGATGAAGGAATATACAAAAGGTTCGCTTGTTGTCGAAAAACCTAAAAATCCTGATTTTGGGGATTTTGCGGTGAATGTTTCATCACTTGCACGCACGGCTAAAATTGCACCGCCTATGATTGCAAACGCAATTGTCTCTGAAATAGCAGAAGACGGCAATGAATATTCAGTAATCGGAGGTTTTATAAATTTCAAAGCCGGAAACGAACTTCTGGCAGACGCGGTTGATGAAATCTTCAAAAAACGCGAAAATTTCGGGCGTCCGGAAAAAATTGAGAAAGAAAAAATTCTTCTTGAATACATTTCAGCAAACCCGACAGGCCCTTTCCACATTGGTCATGGCAGATGGGCTGCAATGGGTTCAGCTTTGGCAAACCTTTTGAAATTTTACGGGCACGAGGTTTATCAGGAGTTTTACATTAACGACGCAGGAAGCCAAATTCAAAAACTCGGAAATTCGCTTGCTATAAGAATTCGTCAGGAGTTAGGCGAAGATATTGACTTCCCGGCTGACGAAACCGAACGCAAAAATTACTATCCTGGAGATTATTTAATTCCGGTTGCAAAAAAATTCATTGAAGAACATAAGCTTTCCTCCCTCGCCCCTTGCGGGAGAGGGATTGAGGGTGAGGGGTCAAAATTGCCTGACGTAAAAGAACTGAGTGATTTTGCAAAGTTAGAAATGGAAAATCTTCAAAAGGCTTTGCTTGACAACTTCCGCGTTCATTTTGACAACTTCTATTCTGAACTTACGCTGCATAACTCAGGCAAAGTTGAGGAATGCGTAAACAAATTGAAATCAAGCGGCAAAATTTATGAAAAAGACGGTGCGGTTTGGTTTAAATCCTCTGATTACGGCGATGATCAGGATAGAGTCATTAAAAAAGCCGACGGGTCAAACACATATTTGACAGCCGACATTGCATACCACATTGATAAATTGGAACGCGGCTTTGACAGATTAATTAACATCTGGGGCGCTGACCATCATGGTTATGTTGCACGTGTGAGAGCGTCGATTGAAGCCCTCGGATACAACCCTGATAAACTTGAAGTTCTTCTGGGACAACTCGTAAACCTTGTAATTAACGGCAACGAAGTCAGAATGGGCAAACGTAAAAATATGGTTACGCTTGAAGATTTGATTGAGGAAGTCGGGGTTGATGCAACCCGTTTCTGGATGTCAATGCGAAATATAGATACTACACTGGATTTTGATATTGAACTTGCTAAAACAAACAGTGACGAAAACCCTGTGTTTTATGTCCAATATGCCCATGCCCGTGCATGCTCTATTTTGCGTAATGCAGTAGAAGAAAAAATTGATACCGAAACCGGTAAAACAATTCCGGCACCGCTGAGTTCAGCAGAATTTGAGGAATTGAAAAACAACTACAAAAAAGAAGATTTGCTTCCGACAATTGAAACAGCGCGAAAACTTATTTTAAAATTAGAAGAATTTAAGTCAATGATTAAGATGTCTGCTGAAACCCGTCAGGTTTACACGATTTGCAGATACGTTCAGGAACTTGCGTCTGAATTCCATTCTTTCTACAACGCAAACCGCGTGATTTCTGAGGACAAAGCATTGATGAAATCCCGTCTGGCACTGGTTCTTTCAGTAAAACAGGTTCTGAATAATGCACTTGAAATACTTGCAGTTACAGCACCTGAAAGAATGTAGCTAACAAAACGAGGGCGGCTAAAAAGTCTAAATCATTGTGTCATTGCGAGGACGAACGTCAGTGAGGACGTGGCAATCCGAAACAAAACCAGACTTTTTAGTCACCCTCGTTTTTATGCTAAAAAGTTACGGGTTTTAGCGCTTATTACTTCCTTTGCTTTTTCATATGTTTTTTCAGGATTAGAGTTATGCTGTTCTATTGAACTTTTAAAAGCTTTGATTTCGCCAAATCGATTCTTCACTACTTTAATTATTTCATCAGGAAGCCTGAAAACATCAAGTTTACTGCCGTCCTGAAAAGACTTTGTCGAGAATTCACATTTTATACCGTCTCTTGTTGAAAATTTATGAGACTCAATTTTCGGCATTAACGGGGATTTAGTATAATATTTTGTGTTTGTCATGCGATAACCGGGAGTACGGGAGCTGTTAAATTCAACCGACTTCTTTAATAATGGAACTGCATTTTTTAAAATTGATATTGTCATAATCTTTTTCCTTTACTGCTGATGTAAATGTATATAAATAAAATTAATTGCTGTTATTTTAAACAGTTTTTACAATTCTTAATTCGTTAAGCATTTTTATAATGTTATCGTAATTTTCTTCAAGTACAAGCTTTGCGCGCAAATTCTTTGCATTATGGAAGCCTGCAAAATAATACGGATAAAATTTCCGCATGAATTTTATCGCTGTATTTTCTCCGCGCAGTGCAATTTCTTCATCAATATGCACCTTAAGCATTTCGGCTTTTTCTTCAAGCGCCGGCGGAGGAAGTTTCTCGCCGGTTTTCAGGTAATGTGAAATTCTTCCGAGCAGAGTCGGATCTCCAAGCGCCCCACGGCCAATAGCAACGCCATCGGCATTTGACTGCTCCAGACATAACAAAGCATCTTCAATAGATGTGACATCTCCGTTTGCAAAAACCGGTATATCAACTGCGGCTTTAAGTTCTGCAATTTTAGACCAGTTTGCTTGCCCTGAGTACATTTGGGAACGAGTGCGGCCGTGGATTGTAATAAAATCCGCGCCTGCTTCCTGCATTTTTACGCCAAATTCTACAAAATTCATCTCATCAGCAGTATATCCAAGCCGAAACTTGACACTTACGGGCTTATCCGTTCCGGACTTTACGGCTTTTACAAGTTCGGCGGCAAGCTGCGGATTTCTCATCAATGCACAGCCATCCTGACCTTTGACAACTTTATTAACAGGGCAGCCCATGTTTATATCAATCATATCTGCGTACTGATTCAAAAATTCAGCGGCTTTTTGCATCATCTCCGGTTTATGACCGCTTATTTGATATGAAATAGGGCTATGCTCTTCGTCGCGTTTAAAAATCTCAGTGCCGGAACGTCCGTTAAGCGTCTGCGCAAGGTATTCCGAACTTATCATCTCTGTTGTTAAAAGCACGCCCGGAGAATATCTTCTGACAAGGCTTCTCAGTACATAATCAGTTATCCCTGCCATAGGGGCAAGGGAAACACGGCTTTGTATTAAATCTTTTACTTTATTTTGCATATTGCTTTAATTCTTCCAAACGGGCTTTTGCATACTGTTTATATTCGTCCTCCGGAGCGTTTGAGAAGGAATATTTCTGATAATATCCGTATGCTTCTTTATATTTTTCGAGACTGTCTAAATCCACTGCAATAAGATAATTCACAATATTTAAGTCTTCACCGCTTCCGTATTTTAGTGAATTTTTAAAATTATTTACAGCTTCAAGTTTATTCTCCTTTGTATCGTAAATCATGCCGCGGTAATAATAACCATAGGCATTCATAGGGTCTGCGATGAGAAGCTTATTTAACATATTTAAACTTTCATCATATTTTTGGTTGTCATAAAGTGCAATCGCTTCATTAAGCATATTTGCGTTATTTTGCTGCTGAAGAGATTTTAAATAATCTGAAGCCTTTTGATTGTTTTTATTGAGGGCAAGAGATTTTTTCAAATATTCTTCTGCGGCAGTGTTATTTTCGTCTTCTGCATACAAAACGCCGATATAATAAGCAATATCAGAATCAGTCGGCTTTAGCGAAAGTGCTTTCTGATAGTATTCTATTGCTTTTGCACGGTTCTCAAGATTTTGATATGCAGAAGCTATGCCAAGCATTGAATCTGCAGTCGGCGGCTGTATTTTTGCATACTCCCTAATCGCATTCTCATAATCTTTGTTGTTAAAGTATTCTGCAGCTTTGTCAAATTTTGAGGCTATATTTTCGTTTTGAAGATTTTTTATTGCATCTTTAATTTGCGAATTGTTCGGAAATTTTGATTTCGCGCTGCTAAGAGTAGTCAAAGCTCCGTCATAATTCTTCATTTGCCCCTGAGCAATCGCAAGGTTTACGAACACCTCCGGATTGTTTGAAGCTTTTGTAATTTCAGAATAAACACTTATTGCATCTTCAAGTTTATTTTGTCTGTGCAAATCAAGTGCGTAACTGTATAAGATTTCGGCAGCGGCAGAAGAATTTGCGTTCTTTTTAACATAGTCAACATACTGCAAAGGTGTCATTGAAGCTTTTGCAGAACTGAACATTTCATTTAAAGCAATTTCGTTGTCCGGTTCAATACTCAAAACCTTTTTAAAATAGGTTTGCGCAGCCTTGTTATCACCAAGCGCTGCAAGCGACTGTGCCTTATATAAATTAGCCTGGACATTATCAGGATAAAGGATTAAAACACTGTCATAAGCAACAACAGCGGTTTTGTAATCGCCTTTTTGCTGATAAAGAGTTCCGACATTAAGGCGTGTATTAATATTTGAAGGGTCAATAGATTCTGCTTTTTGATAATAAGACAGAGCATCCTCTAATTTTCCCTGCTTTTGAAGAATAGCGCCTAAATTTGCGATTGTATCAGCATCTTTTGGATTTTCTTCCAGTTTTTTCTTATAGATTCGCTCTAAAGAATATAAAACTTCTTTATTATCAATACTTCTGGTTAGAATAAAGTTGTATTCTTCAACAGCAAGCTCCTCGCTGCCAAGTTTATCAAGAACTTTTGCGTAAGAAAGTCTTAGAGGAATATCATTCGGGGCAGCCGCAACTGCTTTTCTGTAATATTCGGCACTTTTCGGGTCATTACCAAACAGTTTCATAATATCGCCGATTTGTTGAAACGAATCTTTGACAAGCTCTTTTGAGCCTAAAGACTGTGAAAATTCATATGCCGCGGCGGCAAAATCACCCTGCGCGCGAAGCTGTTTAGCTTTATTAAAGCGGGATTGAGGGTTTTTATCAAAATTAGTGACTTCAAGACACTTTTCCAGGTTTCCGCTAACCTGCGTTATAGCATGAGCTGAATTTTTTACACTATTCGCATTGGGGTACATGGAAAGATAAAATAGCGCGCTTCTGTAATCGTCAGCGGCTTTATCGTAATTTTTTTCGGTATTAGCATGGTATGTACCGCGGGCTAAATAAGAATTAACAAGACCGATACGTGCTGAATTATCCATATAATTTATCTTTAAAGCGTTCTTGAATTCTGAAATAGCGCTTGAATACTGATAATTAGACAAATACTGCTGTGCAAGGTCGAAATGTTCTTTGAAGCCGGCATTGGCAGGGAGGCTTAGAGCTAAAATTCCTAAAAATGATATTACAAATTTTTTCATCAGTAACATACCCTCATCTTATGAAAAAATTTTAATACAAGAATAAGTGTATGTATACCGACAAATAACTATCCGGCAATACAATTTAATATTTTGTAACTATTTGCATTAAAAAAGCCCTTTTACAGGGCTTTTTATAATTTAGGCTATATCTTTAAAATCAGTTTTTGAGATAAATGTTGTAAATTGGTCAAACAACATTTGCAGCGGAATCTCCATCGAGAATGTTAAGTCTTCATCAATTTTCACCCCATCAACCGGCGCAAGTGACATATTTTTCAGTGCCAACATGCTTGCTTTTTTTCTTCTCATAATCAAATACTCCTATAATTGCTGTAAATCTTAACAATATAATTATCGGCATTTGAAATTGGAACTTTAATCGTATTAAAGAACTATTTTTTAAAACCCTTTATTTACAGGCATTTCCGGAATAAAATTTCTTTTAACAATTTGTAACATAAAAAATTTATGAGCAAAATGTGCAAAAAAGCTCAACTTGTGGTATTATAAACCTGTAATAACAACATAAGGAGACACAACAATAGCAAACGACAACAGAAACAGGGACAAAGACCAAACGATTATGAACGAGCGTATAAGAGCTCGCGAAGTCCGCTTAATAGATGAAAAAGGCGAAAACCATGGAATTATAGAAACATCAAAAGCCTTAAAAATGGCTTATGATGCTGAATTGGATTTAGTTTTAATAAGCCCGAACCAGGTTCCACCGGTTGCAAAAATTCTAAACTACGGAAAATATAAATACGAACAGGAGAAAAAGGCTAAAGAAGCCAAGAAAAAACAACATACTGTAGAAGTTAAAGAAGTTAAAATCAGATATAAAATTGATACGCACGATTATCAGGTTAGAATCAAGAGTATTCAAAAATTTATAGCACAGGGCAACAAGGTTAAAGTTGTGATAATGATGCGTGGACGTGAAATGCAGCATTCTAACCTTGCCTTTGATTTGGCAAACAGATTTATTGAAGACCTTAAATCAGAACCTTTGCAAATTGAGAAAAAGCCAATGCTTGAAGGGCGCAACGTCACTTTATATCTTGCACCTCAGGCAGCTAACTAAGCAGAATATACAAACTTTTACGGGCTGGGCAAACTACTCCGGCCCGTTTTTTAGTATATAAATAAGCAGACAATTTTTTATGGAAAAATATTTTTAAATTCAAAAATTTCTCTTGACTTTCAAGTTTGAGCAAATATAATAGAAAATGTGGCTGATGAGTCACAGAGAACTTCCTCAATAGTGTGTGAAGATGTAGAGAGTCTCAAAGGCAATATGAAAACCAAATATGATATGCCGCAATAGCTCAGTTGGTAGAGCAAGGGACTGAAAATCCCTGTGTCCTTGGTTCAATTCCGAGTTGCGGCATATTTTTTTATGTCTATTTCATCGTGACAACATTTACAAAATTAAATGTATTTTCCATGTGCTTTTGTATTTAAACGTCCAGTTTGAATTATGTCTGACCCTATTGAAATCAAACTTGATAACAAAGAAGTTGAAGCAAAATTACTTGATTTTGCAAAACGAAGCGAAAACCAGCGGCCGTTAATGCAAAACATCGCAGGTATTTTCGCTTATTCAACTGAAAAAAATTTCAAAGAACAAGGTCGACCAAAATGGCAGAATTTGAAAGATTCAACCATAAAACAACGAACTAAAAAGAAACAGTGGCCGGGCAAGATTTTTGTATTTAAACGTCCAGTTTGATTATAACAGACAGTTTGATTTTTAAGGCGTAAACCCTTGATTTTACTATATTTCAGTCGTCGGAAGCCTCGAGATTTTCGAAAAATCAAGCTGGACAAAAATGGACTTTTTTACCAAAAAACAGACAGTTGATTTTACCATATTTACACCTGTAGCATCCTGTAACCTATGCCTATATGAGTTTTTATATATTCAGAAGCATTTAGTTTTTTACGTAAGTTTGTAACAAATACTCTTAAAGACAATTGAGAGTCACAGCCATTATCATCAAGCCATATTTCCTGTTTTATGTAATTATGTGTTAAAACTTTTCCAATATTTTTTGCTAAAAGACAGAGTAATTTGTATTCTATTGCTGTCAAATGTACTTCCTGTCCATCAACATAAACACAATTACTTGTATAATCAATTTTAAGATTACCATTCTCAAAAACATTTGACTGAACAGAAGGTTCATTCCCATAATTAGTACGTCTTACAGCTACACGAATTCTCGCGAGAAGTTCTTCCGTATTAAAAGGCTTTGTGATATAGTCATCAGCACCTTCATCTAATGCAGCTATTTTGTCCGCATTATCTATTCTTGCACTAACGACAATTATAGGAATTTTCGAAAAAGAACGGATTTTTCTAATTACATTAATTCCATCCATATCAGGAAGGCCTAAATCTAAAATAATTACATCAAAGATTTCTGATGTAATTTTCAGTAATCCTTGCTGCGCCGTCATAGCAGTATGAAAATTGTAGTTATTAAGTTCCAGAGTTGTAGCAATAAGGTTTTGAATCATTTTATCATCTTCGATAACCAAGATGTTAGTCTTTTGGCTCATAAAAATCTCCCTTTAGTTTAAATGAAAATATTGTACCACATGGTTTGTTGTCTTGAACACTAATTTGACCGTCATGAGCTTCCACAACGGCTTTACAAAGAGCAAGCCCTAATCCCAAGCCACGTCTTCCATCAGATACCGAATTGTTAACAGTATAGAACATTTCAAAAATTTTCTTTTTATTTTCGTCGCTTATACCGCAGCCTTCATCTTCAACCGAAACTTCAACACAATCATCGCAGGCTTTGGCACGAACAGTAATTGTAGTATTTTCGGGCGAATATTTTATAGCATTATTGACAAGGTTGAAAACAACCTGAGATATCAATTTCCCATCCATTTTAGCAGAGAGAAATTCGTTTTCTATAACAGTTTTAATTTTAAAATTTTTCTTCTCTCTTCCGAGATGCGAAACTGCCTCTGTGATAATATCTTCAATAAATTCCGACTCTTTATTGATAGAAATCTTGTTTTCATCAAATCTTGTTATTGAAAGTATATTTTCTATTAAATTTAAAAGCCAAACCGAATCATCATAAATGTATGTAAACATTTCAGATTTCTTTTCATCTGACAATAAAGCTCCATTTTTAATAAGTAAATCCGCATAACCGGAGATACCGGTTAAGGGGGTTCGCAAATCATGTGAAATTGCTCTAAGAAGAGTAGAACGCAGTTCTTCTTGTTTATTTTTTAAAAGCAGTTCGTTTTTTGCAGCAGAATATTCTTCATTTTCGTAAGCAAGAGCAGATTCACGAAGCATTGCATTTATAAGGTTTTTCTGAAATTCATTAATATTATTTTTGCCAATTTCAACAATAGCAAAGATTTTTTTAGTATTCTGGATAGGGATAAAAAGCTTCTCTGGCATATTCTCTTCTTGGGCATAATCTGGTGAATGCATTTTAACATCACAATCAAGCAGTTTCTTAATCTGCTCAATAGTAACATTTGTTATTTCTGATTTAGAATTGCATTTTTGAAGCTGCTGGCTCATTTCCAGCATAACTTCTGTACTGTAAGCCTTTATAGAAGATTTTCTGGATTGTTCTTTGCTTTTCTTTGTCAAACTGCTTGAAAAGAAGGCAACAATGAACATAATCAGAAAGGTTAAATAATTATTCTGTTTGCTTGCCAAAAAAGTTTGATAAGGTTCCGTAAAAAGAAAATTATATATCAAAATTATTAAAAAAGATGAAAGCACACTATAGAACTTACTTTCAGTAAAATACGCAACAAGCAGCACCGCAAGAACGTAAATCAAAGTAATGTCAGCAGTATTGGCCCCGAGTTTTGAAAAAAGCAAATTTATCGCTGTTGCAAATATGAGAATTATAATTGTTTTCAAACTATCTTTTGCTGTAATATTTGGTATTTTAAAATCTTTATCTGCTTCTATATATAATTTTTGAACTTTATCCGGAATTACATATATTTCAATATCAGGATTAAGTTCAATAAGTTTATCAATAAAATTAGGCGGATTAAAAAATCCATTTGGTTTGTAGCCGCTTCTACCAATAACTATTTTCGTAACTTTAGCAGCCTTTGCATATTGAGAAACTTGAAAGGCTATATCTTCCCCGTTAATTGTTACAATTTTAGCATTATTATTTTTGGCAGTCATTGTATTTTCGAGTAAACGCTGCTTATTTCCCTGACTTAATGGAGTTAAGGTTTCTATATATAATGCAGTAAATTCTGCTCTAAAAACCTTTGACATCTCACTTGCTGTTTTTATAACTTTTGGATTTGACGGAGAGCTTGAAAGGCAAACCAAAACATGTTCTTTTGTTAGAGAATTTGTTTCCATTTCTTAATATTAGCACATTATTTGTTAAAAAGGAATTAAAGTTTCAATGCCAACATTAAGATAGCGTTAAAATTTGCATAATGCTATTGAAATAAAAAAAAAACAGGTTTATATATATATACGACAATATTTAAGGAGGAACTTTCTAAAAGAAAGTAAATAAAAATGAATTTAACAATTAATACACCCCTAATAGACAAAAAACAAAATAGTTATGTTACAGCAACAACAAAAACTGCTTCAGCCGCAGGAGCTATTGCAGGCGTTGGAATTGCTTTAACTGCAATATCAAGAAAAAGAGGGTTAAAAGTTCCTTCCTCCTTCAAAGACCCTAAAAAGGTTGTTGATATTTTCAAAAAAATGGAAATAAAAGAAGCAGATGCAATAAAAATTGCTTCAGCATCAATTGGCGGAGGGCTTCTTGGGGGTTCTCTAACCGACAGCAAAAATATCAAAGCGAAAACAAAAGAAGGCATTGTACAACTTGTTGGTAATTACATTATTCCAACCATATTTGTAGGCATGGGAATTAAATTAAATAAATTGTTAAATAATAAATTTAAATTTCCTCCCGTAACAAAGGCAATTCAGTTTGGGTTTGGTTTTACAAGCTTGATTGCAGGTGTAGTGGCAGGAAACAGAGTTTCAAGAGAAATAAACAAAAACGTATTTAAAGAAGACGCATACAGAAAACTTTCCTGGAAAGACTGGATTCTGCAAGGTGACAATGTTTGTCTTGTCACATCTGTATCAAATTCCGGAACTAATACTGCAAAAATTGCATCAAGATTTATCCCCGCAGTTAACATAATCCCAGGATACCTGGTTGGAATAAAACAAAAATAGCCATTGGAGAATAAATGTTAGTAAAGAAAAAATTATTAAAATTTGACAGGAACAAAAAGCCCTTTAAATCAATAGCTACAGGCTTTTTATTTTATATAATCATCGGTGTGCTGTTAATTTCACTGCCATTCGCTCAAAAAATACCTGTGTCCTTTGTGGACAACCTGTTTAATGTTGTATCAGCTATGTCAACAACAGGACTTACAACAGGCTCTATATCGGAACTATATACCCCGTTTGGCAAATTAATTCTTTTAGGATTAATTCAATTGGGTGCAATTGGTTATATGACCTTAACCTCTTTTCTTATACTTTCACGAAAAGACAAAATGCCAACTCACAGAGTTAAAGTACTTTCTGCTGAATTTTCGATTCCGCAAGAGTTTAATATAAAGCAATTTATTAAAAACATTATTATTTACACATTTTCCGTAGAATTAATCGGAACTCTACTTTTATATTGGCAATTTTCACTTCTTGGATTAGAAAAACCTCTATGGTCAGCATTTTTTCATTCAATCTCTACCTTTGCAACAGCTGGGTTTAGCATTTATTCTGATAGCCTTATGAGGTTCCAGGACAACACATTTATCAATATTATATTTATTACGCTTATGTACGCAGGCTCCATTGGCTTTATCGTGCCAATGGATGTTTACAGAAAACTAAGAGGAGAAAGTAAAAATATTACTTTAACCTCTAGAATTATTATAATAATCACCGCATTAGTAGCTTTTATAGGGGTTAGTGTGTATGCCATTGACACTCAAGGGCATCTGCTTCATGCGTTTTTCCAAGTTGCATCTGCATCAACTACAGCAGGGTACAATACGGTTGACCTTGCCAAATTACCAAATGCAGCGATATTTATTTTGATTTTTGTAATGATAATAGGAGCTTCACCGGCCGGAACAGGCGGCGGCATAAAAACAACAACGCTGTCAGCGCTTTTAGGGGTAATCGGAAGTGTTTTAAGAGGTCATCCGGAAAAGATTACATTTTTTAATCATGAAATACCCTCAAACAGAGTTATGACAGCAGTTGCAACTTCAACTTTGTACGTTTTAGTATTGACAGCAGCAACTCTTATGCTTTGTCTTTTTGACAGCCATACATTTATAGAATCCTTATTCGAAACAACCTCTGCATTAGGCACCGTTGGGTTAAGTTTAGGCATAACCCCGGATTTATCAAATTTCAGTAAGATTGTTTTAGTTCTCACAATGTACCTTGGAAGGGTTGGTCCATTAACACTTGGATTAGCCTTCTTTAAGTCATCAAATTTCAATAACCATATTATTAAAAAGACAGATTTAGCTGTCTAAAATAAAATAATACTCAGCCAACCAATGCTATTATTAATTACCTGTTAAGAATTTTAAAAACTTTCAAACAACTTCTCTGACAGGTTTTTATTTTACTTAAGCTTCTGTATTAATAAACCACTCCAGCATTGGGCGAATTTCACCAAACTCCAGGCCATAAACATCTTTTAACAGTTCTTTTTGAAAAAAATTCAGATTTAAAGACTGCTGAATTGGAGCTTTAACGCCAAACTCATTAAATTTCTCTAAAAACACTTCTTTTCCGTCAAAAACCTCTGAATAGTTCAATCCTAAACGGCTGCACTCCGGAAGTTTTACCAGTTTTTTACCATCGACATCCTCAAAATACGCAAGCCCGTGCACACGGCATACAATTCCTCGCCTTTCATATAACAGACACTGTCTATCTGAAGACAAAAACGGACATTTATGCATGAAGCGACCGTTAAAGCTGGCTTTTTCAAGTAAAAGATTTTTTATATTCTTTTTAACCTGTTGCTGCTCTGAGATTGACAGCGCCAAAAATCCTTCCATCAAATATTCCATTTCAAGACGTGAAAAAGGATATTCGCCTGCTTCACAACAAATTGAACAGCCTGGTTTGCACTTAATTAAAGGCTTTTGGCTTTCAAAACACTTTACAAGAAAGTCATCTACAGCTTCAAGATATTTTTCATAAAGCCTTAGCATTCAATAAAACTTCTTTAGTTGGCTTGCGGCCGCATGATTTATCTTCATCACAAAAACCTAAACGTTCACACTTGGGAACAAGATATGGTTTCAGCCAGGGTTCTTCTGCAACAAGCGCATCACACATTTTTCTGACAAGCATTCTTATTTCATACTGCGCTCGTGTGCAAAGCCTTAAATTTGCAAGATGAATCATTTCACGCAAATTCAAACTTGCAACAAGCGAACTTGCGGCAGCGTTAGGCAGCACAAAGCGGGCATCTTCAGCCGGAATTCCCGCATCTACAAACTCCTGATACTGTGCAGAAATTTGCTCCATAAAATCAACAAACTTTTGTTTCAATTCCGGATTTTTTTCAATCGTCGGCGGAATTATATAATCAAACTGTCCCTTTTCTTTTACATAACGCTGCGATTTCTGGGAAAACGACATGTGGCGGTGTCTTACAAGCTGATGAGTGCAGGCGCGTGAAACATTTGATATTGCAAAACTGATTTGAATATGCTCAATTGTAGAATAATGACCGGAAGATATAACGCGTTCAATCAGTTTAAGCATTTTTTCGGTATCGTCGGTGCTGTTATAAATATTGATAGGAGAATCAGCACTGTAGCAGGTTCTGCAAGCTGTGTAAACAGTTTTCAACATATTCTCCGGTTTTGAAATAAGATTAACTACCGGCTGATTATTTTCTGACATAATATTCCTCCCAACTTCGGCACAAGAAGTGTTATACTCACTTTAACTTATACAATAATAGCCCTCTTTTATAAAAAGGGCTATTATTTAAATAAAATTTTACATTTACTAACAAATTAGTTTTTTTTGCCGTAACGTTTGTTAAATCTTTCAACTCTACCTTCTGAGTCAAGGATTTTCTGCTGGCCGGTATAGAACGGGTGGCAGTGGTTGCAAATTTCAACTGTGATATTATCTACAACTGAACCTGTTTCAATTTCGTTACCGCAAACGCATTTGATAGTTGTTTTCTTATAATCCGGGTGAATTCCGTTTTTCATTTCTAACCTCTTTCTGTTTTTCAAGATTCCAAACTTGATAAATAAATTTCGACTACAATTATATTATACTGCAAAATAAAAATAAGCAAGCATTTTTTAATATTTGTTTACCCTAAAAGCCTCTAAGAACAAATTCATGCAAATATATGAGAGATTTCAAAAATTACAATATAAAAGGTTGATGTAATTATACTAACAATTTGAAATAATAAAAATACACAAAGGTTGGCACATTTTATAGGTAATTAAGCACAATGAATCTGCATGAACAATGTCTTTTGAGATATCTTCAAAACCCTGATGAACTATCATATTCTACCGAAATATTAAAATTAAATAATTTCATATTGGAGAAACAATTTATTGTAAAAAATTTTGTTGCCAAAACTTCCCGTATCAATTATACTGAAAATGTGAAATAACATTTATTTTCGGTTAGGGAAGCGGAGCATGTTAAAAAAAATATTATATTCTATTTGGTTTGTACTGTTTTGTATTGCGGTATTTTTCAGCCTGAAAAATACAAACTTTAATTCATTCATTGACATGATTGAAAACCGAACCTTTGATTTGCGCCAGAACATAATGATTAACGCGAATTCAAAAGTCCCGAACAAAGATATTGTGATTGTTGCCATTGATGAAGCAACTTATGAATATATTCTTGACCATTACGGTGAATGGCCTTTGCCGCGGGATATTTACGTAAAACTTGTGGAGTATTTAGAGAGCCAAAATCCTCAAATAATAGCTTTTGATTTAATGTTTGTAAAATCCTTCAAAAGCGCACCTCAAGCAGATACTGCTCTAATCAATGCAATGAAAAAGTACAAAAACCTGTACACAGCAATGAATTTAGACAATCAGCCGGAGGACTTGCGTAAACCGCCAGAACTGCCGGAAAAGCTTTCTGTAAAAGTCGCAAATTATTCTGATGTAAGCTTTGAGGATTTGACATTTACAAATTGCAGAAAAATTCTTGACGGAATATTAGAAGTCAGCGAAAACATCGGGATGATAAATGTTTCACGTGCAGACGACGGTATTTTAAGAAAAATGCCGCTTTTTGTAAAATATCATGACAAATACTATTCCCAGCTGGGTTTGAAGGTAGCAATTGACGCGATTAACTCCCGCGAGGGCAACACAATCGACCCTCACAATTTTGTAATTGACAAAGATTCAAACCTTCTTCTGGGCAGCAGGAAAATCTTCCTTGACAATGACGGAAGTGCTATTTTAAACTGGTACGGCGCAAACGGCGTTTACGACCAGGTTCCGATGTATAAGCTTATTAAAGTTATCAACGGGGACGCCAAAGACGCCGGATATGACTTCAAAAACAAAATCATCTATTTTGGAACAACGGCCTCTGCACTTTTTGACATAAAAACAACACCTGCGGATAAAACCGTGCCGGGCGTGGAGGTACAGGCAACTTTTGTTAACAATCTTTTGGATAACAACTTTATTATAAAAACAGACAAGGCAGTTACTATTTTCAGCGGTATAATTCTAGCACTTCTGATTGGTTTTTGCGTCATGAGAATTGCATCAGCATTCACCGCATCTTTTGCGTCAGTTTCGATTTATTTTCTTTATCTGCTTGCCTCATACTATGCAATGAAATATTTCAATATCTGGCTTGAAGTAATTTATCCGCTGATATTATCGCTTTTGGCGTTTATTTCAGCGTTTATAGTCAAATACTTAATCAAATCACGCGACTTTGAGCAGCAATATAAACTTGCGACAACTGATGGTTTAACAGATTTGTATAACCACAGATATTTTCAGGAACAAATGCTTATGGCGGTTGAAAATTCCAAACGCTACGGAACTGAATTTTCATTAATAATCCTTGATATAGACTTTTTCAAAAAATTTAATGACACATTCGGGCATCAGGCCGGAGATGCTGTGTTAAGACAGGTTGCGCACACTTTGAAAAAAAATGTCCGCGCAACAGATATTGTTTGCAGATACGGCGGGGAAGAGATGAGTATAATTTTGCCAAATACACCAAAAGATGAGGCTTATACAACGGCACAGAAAATTTGCGAAAGAGTAGCCTCAAATAAAATCAAACTAAGCAACGACAAAGAAAGTAATGTAACAATAAGCCTTGGCGTTGCGACATTCCCGCATGACGGTTCAACTCCTTCTGAAATTATTGACTGCGCTGACAAACGGCTTTACAATGCAAAGCACAACGGCCGAAATCAGGTCGGGGAATAAATAAAAAAGAGGGTGCTAAACAAGTCTAAAGTGTTGTGTCATTGCAAGGACGAACGTCAGTAAGGACGTGGCAATCCAGAACAAAACCAGACTTTTTAGTCACTCTCTTTTAAATCCAAATTAAATAACCGGAACATCAACAGGTTCGGTAAGTATAACATTAAGAACTTCGCCGGTGTTTAAATCAACTTCTTCACCTTTTCTAACCATATCGCCAATTGTATCGTAAACAAAATAACCCGTACTTCCGATTGCGCCTCCAACCGCCGCAACAGGAACTGTTATAAGTCTTAAATATCCTCCGGCAGGGTCTTCAAAGGTTTCATTTGCCCAATTTACCGAGTTTTTCGTGATATCGCCGCTTTTTTTCATTGTTTTGCGGAAGGCTTCTCCAAAACCTCTACCGTTTACAATTCCGCCGTCATAAGTCAAATCTTCACGGCCTGTAATTGAAAGCGATAAAGGTATTTGACGGCCGTTTGGAGTGACAACATGGTCAAAATCCATATAAAGAATTGCACCTTTTGACATTCTTTTCGGTGCAACGATTTTTGAAATACTTCCGCGAACCATTGAGCCTGCCGGAAGAATTACATCACTGTCAACACTCTGGTCATTAACTATCATGGCCTGAAATTCACCACCGGAGCGGCCGGATACCGTTGTTACCGGTGAAAGAAGCTGTAATGAAAGTTTTGTGCCTGCCGGAATTCTTTTTGTCTTGGCATTCGCACTGAACGGTCCGGCAAAAGCAGTTCCTGCAAGCATTACAAGCGATAATATGACAGATAATAATTTAATTTTCATAACATAACCTCCTCTGATAGTTTCACTGTATTTTAAACTTTTTTATCAAAAATTGCAAGAGTAAATTGTAAACTTGTTGAAATAACTAACGCAAATTGCTATGATTAAGTTATGTCAAAGGCTGAAAGAATAGAAGAATTACAGGAACTATTGAGAGAAGACAGCGCAAATATTCAATTAAGGCGCGAGCTTGCTGTTTTGCTTTTAGATACCGGCTTTCCGCAGGAAGCAATGATGCACCTTGTTTACCTCACAAAATCAATCAAAAATGACAGCGGAATTTACTACAATTTAGGCATTGCGTATGAAAAGTTAAAAAAGTTTAATGAGGCAAAAGAGGCATACGAAAAAGCAGTTGAACTTTCACCGGAGGAGCTTGATGCAACTTACAATCTGGGACTTGTCCTGACTGAATTAAGAGAATATGAGCGCGCAATCGAATGCTTTGAAAAAGTTTTAAAGGCTGATAACAGAGATTCAAACTCTTTCTTTAATATGGGGATTTGCTATCTTAAAAAGGGCGATCTGATTAATGCAATGACAAATTTCCAAAATACGATTGACATTAATGACGAAGATATTTATGCCCATTTTTATATAGGTAATATTTACAAAGAAATGGGCGATATTGAATCCGCGTCGGAGAAATTCCATAAAGTTCTTGAGCTGTCGCCGGATTACAGCTGGGCTTACTACAATCTTGCCGTAATAGACTGGGAATGCGGCAATGCAGAAGAGGCACTTCTCAAACTCGACAAAACTATTGAACTTAATCCCAAAGATACTGATGCATATATAATTTATGCAAAAATTTTATCTTCTTCCGGAAATTACACAGGTGCAGAAGAAAAAATTCAACAGGCGCTTGAAACTTGCGGCAAAAGCGGGAATTTGTTCTACATAATGGCGCAAATCCAAAAACAAATGCGAAATCGTGACGAAAGCCTTAAATATTTTAATCTTGCACTTGAAAACAGCACAACCCTTAACACAAACATAAAATTCGTAACCAAAGAAATAAAAGCTCTCAGCTGATTCCTCGCAAAAACTTTTTTCATGCTAAAATAATATTGCTGAAAACGAGAAAAGAGGAATTAAAGATATGAAAATGTCAAAATTATTTGTGCAGACGCTAAGAGAATTTCCTTCAGACGCTGAAGTTATTTCTCATAAAATGCTTGGACGCGCAGGATATATAAAAAAACTAGCACCGGGTGTATATACATATATGCCTTTAATGTGGCGTGTTTTGAAAAAAGTTGAAAAAATAGTTAGAGAAGAAATGGACAAAGCCGGCGCTCAGGAACTTTTGATGCCGTTTGTCCAGCCAAAAGAACTCTGGGAAGAATCAGGCAGATGGGAGGTTTACGGGCGTGAACTTATGCGTCTGAAAGACCGCCATGACCGCGATATGTGTCTTGGACCGACGCATGAAGAAATCATCACCTCGGTTGCGCGCGACAGCTTGAAATCTTACAAGCAATTGCCAGTAAACCTTTACCAGATACAGTCAAAATTCCGCGATGAAATCAGACCCCGCTATGGTTTGCTCAGAGGACGCGAATTTATCATGAAAGACGCTTACAGTTTTGACGTTGATGAAGCAGGGCTTGACAAAGAATATGAAAATATGGCAAAAGCTTACAAAAAAATCTTTGAACGCTGCGGACTTGAAACAAAAATGGTTCAATCAGACTCCGGTGCAATAGGAGGAAGTGTTTCACACGAATTCATGGTAATCACAGACACTGACGCCGGCGAAAATGACGTTTTCTACTGCAATGAGTGCGACTATTCTGCAAACTCAAATCATGCGGTTTCTAAACTACCAGAAGCCGTCGTTGACGGAAAAGATTATTTTAAAGAAACAAAAATCATTGATACACCGAATACGCATTCTATTGAGGAATTAAGCGCATTTTTAAACATTCCGTCAACATTAATTTTAAAATCTCTGGTCTATATTGTTGACAAAAAACCGGTTATTGCCCTAATCCGAGCAGATAAAGCTGTTGAAGAAACTAAACTTCTAAATGCTGTCGGCGGATTGGAAATCAGAATTGCAACCTCAGGTGAAATCGCTGAAATTATGTCTGAAAGAGGCTTTAGCGCAGAACCCGGATTTATCGGCCCCAATGGAATGGATGATATCAAAGTTATCGTTGATGAAACAGTCCGTGATATGAAAAACTATGTTGTTGGAATTAATCAAACAGACAAACACCTTGTCGGTGCAAATCACGAAGATTTGGAACATCCAATGCTTTCGGAAGCTATCAAATACGTTGATATTCGTCTTGTTGAGCGCGGCGAACTTTGTCCTCAATGCGGAAAGCCGCTTTTCGTAACAAAAGGTATTGAAGTCGGAAACATTTTCAAACTCGGCACAAAATATTCAAAACCGATGAACGCTGTTTACACAGATGTCAACGGAAAAACTCATCCATACGTGATGGGATGTTACGGAATCGGAATTTCCAGAACTGCCGCAGCAGCTGTTGAAGCACACCACGATGAACACGGAATTAAATGGCCGCTTGCGATTGCGCCTTATCATGCAGTAATTGTTCCTGTAAATATTCAGGATGAATTGCAGATGAAGGTTGCAAATGCCCTCTATGAAACACTCCAAAATGCAGGCGTTGAAGTCGTTCTTGACGACCGCGACGAACGCGCAGGTGTTAAATTCAAAGACGCTGATTTAATCGGCTTCCCGTTCAGAATTACTGTCGGAAAAACTATTTCAGAAGGGCTTGTTGAATGCAAACTACGCGAAACCGGTGAGTTAATCAAGCTTACTCCGGAAGATGCAAAACAGCAGATTATTGATGCGGTATTAAGTATCGAAAAATAAAACAAAAACAAATATAATATTTAAAAAGCCGTTTTTCAATTAAAAACGGCTTTTTATTATGGACAATTCTTATGAACTCTAAATGCAAAATATTTAAACAAAACATATGTTACAACAGAAACTGTAAAAATTGCTAAAAACTGTGCCAAATAAACATTTACATCTATATATTTTACAAAAACCTCCAATATCAGTGCATTCAAAAGATAACTTACAAGCCACGTCATACAGCAGCGTAGATATTCTTTTATCCAATTACCTTTTGTACAAAAAACAAAAACCTTCTGGTTTGTAAATGAGATAAAGGAAGAAAGAATCCATTGCAATGCGGCACAAACTTGATAATACTGCTCACCAATCAAATATACGGCAACCGCAAAAATAACATAAGAAATTCCAGCATTAATTGCGCCAATTATCAAAAACCTGATTTTATCAGGAATTTTGCACCAGAAATTGTAAATTTCAAGGAGTTTTTTCATTAATAAGCTTTCCCGACAACAGAATTGTGCGCAGCCATTTCAAACGCGTCATCAAGCGCTGAAAGATTTATGTTATCATTGTATCTTTTTTCAAGCGCTAACTTAATCAAATAATCCGCAAAATGCGGGTTTTTTGGAAGCAAAGAGCCGTGAAGATATGTTCCAAAAACGTTTTTAAACCTTGCCCCTTCTGAATTATCCTTTCCGTTATTTCCGTTCCCAACAGATAGAACGGCCAAAGGTATTGTGTCGCCTTGAAGGTAGGTTAATCCTGAATGATTTTCAAAACCAACAAGAGTTTCCGGAGTCAAAAAAGAAGTGCGTGCGGTAACGTTTCCGATAAATCGCTTTTTACCGGCAACAGTATAAACATCCAAAAGACTTACGCCAAGAAGTTTTTCACCATCAAACGGCTGGTAATAATGCCCGAAAAGCTGATATCCCCCGCAAATTCCAAGAAAAACAGCGCCTTCGTCACGTTTTGAAATCAGAAAGTCCTTTTGCGCATACATTTCTTTTGAAACAGAAATTTGTTCCTTATCCTGCCCGCCGCCAATAAAATACAAATCACAATCAGAAATTTTTTCACCCGGATTGATTGTGTTATATTCAAACTCAATTCCGCGCCACTCGCAGCGATTTTTCAGCGTGATAATATTTCCCATATCGCCGTAAAGGTTCAGCTGCTTCGGGTAAAGATGGCCGACTGAAATTTTTAAACTTCTATTCTCCATGGCTTCAATTATAGCATAAATTCAATTCATGATATAATTCGTAATATGAATGAAACATTTTTAATCGACACACATTCGCATATAAACATGATTGAAGACCTTTCAATTGATGAGGTGTTAGAAAATGCATCAGTAAACCACGTAAAAAAAATCATTGTTCCGGCCGCTTCAACAGCTGACATTGACGAGGTTTACAATCTGTCGCAGAAATATGAAAATGTTTACTGCTATCTCGGCATTCACCCCGAAGATGCCAAAAATTGGAGTGACGGGCTTGCTGACAAAATCAGAGTTTATGCGCAGTCGCCAAAGGTTTTGGGAATCGGCGAAATCGGATTGGATTACTACTGGGACAAAAGTTACGTTGACGTTCAAAAAGAAGTTTTCATCAAACAGATTGAACTTGCAAACGAACTCGGGCTGCCGATAAATGTTCATGACAGAGAAGCCCATAAAGATACTTTTGACATCATAAAAGCTCATAACAAAGGTTCAAAAGTGATTATGCATTGTTTTTCAGGCAGTCCGGAATTTGCGAAGGAATGCGTTAGAGAAGGCTGGTATATTGCATTGGGCGGCGTTGTAACATTCAAGAACGCCAAAAAGATGAAAGAGGTCGCAATTGAAGTGCCGCTTGAAAAGCTTCTACTTGAAACAGATGCACCTTATTTAACGCCTGTGCCATACCGCGGGAAGGAAAACCAGCCTGCTTATGTCAAATTTGTTGCGCAAGAAATTGCAAATCTTCGTAGGATATCTTTTGATGAAATTGCCGCAATTACAACAGAAAACGCAAAAGGAATTTTTGCTATTTAATAATAGCGCTCAAAATTTTATGAACGGTTTCAAGTTCTTTACCCTTAAGATTACTTAGCATCTCGTTTATCTCCTTTTTTAAATATTCTTCATCATGAAAAGAAGGGAAATTAAAAAGTTCTTTAACTTCAACATTTAAACATTTTGCAATTCTTCCTAAAGTTTCGATTGCAGGGGTATTTACACCATTTTCAATACGGCTTATATGTCGTGGAGCAACTCCTATAAGTTCCGCAAACATTTCCTGCGTGTAACCGTTTTTACGGCGCAAATCTTTAATCTTGACACCCAGAGATTTTTTGATGTCCATAAATACCTCCTTAATAAGGATAAATGTAATTTGTACAAAATATAACGTCATAATTTGTTATAAACACTCTTGACATTCAACGAAAAATATCAAATAATAATTTTAAAATGTCTAATTATAAAACAAAACCTGACAATAAATATCAAGGAGGATAAAATGAAAAATGGGTTTACGATGGCAGAAGTTTTAGTTACATTAGGAATCATTGGAATTGTAGCATCAATGACAATGCCAGGGCTAATTAAAAAGCACAAAAGGGTTGAATCAGAAACCAGACTCAAAAAAGCATATTCAACAATAAGCCAGGCATTTTTGACTGCACAGGCAAAGCATGGAGAGGCAAAAGACTGGCCTGAGTGGGAAACAAGCGCCGAAGAAATTCTTAAAAGATATATAGCTCCGGAAATTAAAGGAGCAAAAGTGTTTGCAAGCAGTGAAAGCAAATCTAATCTAATGTGCTATGAAGGAAAGTTCGTTGGAAATTATATGAATGGTAATAAGGAAAGCACACAATATGGATGGATGGATAAAGTATATATTTCATCTCCGTTTTATCCAAACAACACAGCATCAATAAAGTTAATGGATGGTACATGTATAGGCTTAAATTACAACTCGGAAAAATCACCTAAAGCTCTTTTTATAGACATAAACGGAAGTTATCGAAGACCAAATGTGGCCGGATATGATTTGTTTTTCTTTCAAGTTGTTGAAAACACAATTAGACCGTATGGATACGACTGGAAAACAGAAGACTTATTTAATGCCTCCAAAGGTAATAGCTGTCATCCTAAAGCAAACCGCGGGGGAAGAGTATGTGCAGCAAAAATCATGGGTGACAACTGGACTATAAAATACTGGTAAAAATACATCAGCCATGATATTTTAAAAGTATGAACAAGGAAAGATTGGATAAATATCTAACCGATTTAGGGTATTTTGAAACCAAAAGCAAGGCGGCGGCAGCAATTCTTGCCGGACATGTCAAGATTAACGACGAATATATCACCAAAGCAGGTTTTCAGATTAATCCGGCCAAAGAATACGAGATTGCTGTAAAATCAATGCCTTATGTTTCACGCGGAGGTTTTAAACTACAAAAAGCACTTGAAACCTTTGACGTGAATGTCGAAAACAGAATTTGCCTTGATGCGGGCGCTTCCACCGGCGGGTTTACAGACTGCCTGCTTCAGCATGGAGCGAAATTCGTTTATGCAGCAGATGTCGGATACGGCCAGCTTGACTGGAAAATCCGCTCTGATAATCGAGTCAAAGTTATTGAACGTACAAACCTTAAAAATTGCGATTTTTCAGAGATTTACGACGAAAACCAGCCGGTTGCAGACCTTTTGGTAAGTGATTTGTCATTTATTTCTCTAACAAAAGTTCTGGAAAATTTAAAAAAACTTCTTTGTGCCGATTTTCATGAGATGGTGCTTCTCATAAAACCGCAATTTGAGGCCGGTAAAGAACTGGTTGAAAAAGGCGGAGTTGTAAGAGACAGAAATGTTCATAATCAGGTTATTAAAACTGTTATTGATTTTGCGGTTTCGCTTGATTACTCAATAAAAGGTTTGACGTACTCTTCCATTAAAGGACCTTCCGGGAATATTGAATATCTGCTCTGGATTACAACTGAAAATATTGAACATCAAGAAATTAACATAAAAAAAATCACGGAAGAGGCTTTCGAAAAGTTGAATAATTAGCCGCCTTTCGGAATATTTTGCAAATGCTCGGAGGTATTTACATCAATGTATTTATACATATTTAAAACAATTCCGGGAGCAAAAAAATAGTTGTTGTTTGCCGGCGTAATCTTTAACATTGAGCGATATTTATCAATAGAAACGATGCTAGCCAAAAATTCTTTGCCAACTGCGGAGAATAAAACATATCCCGTTTTTGACTGAATTTCTTTTATTTCAAAACGGTTTGCATTCACAGCGGCAAGAGTCAGGTAGAAAAGCCTGTCTGAATTCATATTAAAAGTTCTGGTGCAATCTTCAAATGCGACATTTTGAGGAGTGATAAGCGTGCTTAAGCTGGGTTCAGGCTCTTCACAAACTCCTGCACAAGGCATTAAGCACATTATTACAAATAAAGCTGAAATTACATAAACTTTTACTCTTTCCATGACGCACCTGCACTAATATCAACCAGAAGCGGAACTTTAAAAGGCTGCCCCAGCTCCATAGCTTCTAAGACTAATGATTTTACCTGTTCCAATTCCGATTTTTTAACTTCAAGAACAAGTTCATCGTGAACCTGAACAATCATTTTTGATTCCAAATTATTTTCAATAAGTTTGTTATTCAAATCAATCATTGCAACCTTAATCAAATCTGCCGCTGTTCCCTGCATAGGATGATTGATTGCCGCACGCTTTGCAAACTCACGAACCTGTGTGTTTGAACTGTTCATCTCTGTTTCTAAATGGCGTTTTCTGCCGTAAATCGATTCAACATAACCTTTCTTTTCGGCAAAAGTAACTATGTCTGTCATATATTTTTTTACGCCGGGATATGTTTTAAAATATTTTTTAATAAAATCTTCAGCTTCTTCCCAGGTAATTCCAAGTGCTTTTGCAAGGCCGTACCGGCTTTGTCCGTAAATAATTCCAAAATTTACAGCTTTTGCTTTATAACGCATTTCTTTTGTAACTTCCTCTACAGGAACATCAAAAACCTTTGAGGCCGTAAGTGTATGAACATCAATACCTGATTTAAACGCATTTATCAGCTGTTTGTCGCCGGAAATATGCGCAAGAAGTCTCAACTCAATCTGCGAATAATCAGCCGATAAAATTACATAATTGCGTTTATCGCGAGGAACAAAAGCATTTCTGATTTTGTTTCCTTCTTCTGTTCTAATCGGAATATTTTGTAAATTCGGATTTGAAGAAGAAAGTCTGCCGGTTGCTGTAATTGTTTGATTGTACGAGGTATGGATACGACCGTCAATAGGATTAATCAGCCCGGGAAGAGCCTCTGTATAAGTTGAGCGCAATTTAGTAAACTTTCTGTACTGCAAAATTAAGTCCGCAATTTCATATTCCTGTGCAAGCTCCTCCAAAACCTCAGCGCTGGTTGAAAGCTTTTTGCCTTTTTTCTTCTTTTTTGTTCCAAGCTGAAGTTTTTCAAAAAGGATTTCGCCAACCTGACGCGGTGAATTTAAGTTAAACCCTTCACCTGCAAGCTGGTAAATTTTTCGCTCTAGCCTCCGGACAACACCTTCCATAGACTGCGAAAGCTTATTCAAATAATCTACATCAATAGATACACCAATATATTCCATATCAGCAAGAACAAGCGACAAAGGAAGTTCAATTGTGCGCAAAAGTTTAAGCTCTTTTTTATCAAGTTCTTTGCACCAGAATTGTGTCAAATCAATAATTGTAGCCGCAACGTCCACGCCGTAGCCGTAAACCCCTTCACAGGTTGCAGCAAGAATACCAATTCTTTTTTTACGGCTTGCCTCAAACGGCGCAAACTCACACATAATATGATTAATACGTTCAATTGCCTGAACATCCAAATCATGATTTCTTGCAGGTTCATTAACATAACTTGCCAGCATTACATCAAAAACAAGTCCGTTCAATGTAAGCTTCAAGGCTCTGAAAACATTGTATTCGACTTTCGCATCATAAGTAATTTTTTTGATTTCGCTACTTTCAATAATTGGTTTTAAAGCCTCAAGCACAAACTCCGGTGAAAGCTGTCCCTCACCGCCTACAGGTACATAAAAAGCCTTTGTTTTGGTATCATCGATTTCAGCAATTGACAAATCCTCAGTATATTTTAAATTTTCATTTATTGCAAAAGCAAAACCGCGAAGTTTAACCTCGATTGCACTTTGAGTTTCACCAATTGCTTTAAGTGCAAAAATTCGGCTTGCTTCCAATGTTTTGACAAGTTTGCCCAAACCTTCCGCATCTTTGATTTCTTCTTTTTCATACTTTAAATCAAATTTATTCATTTCGGTTTGAACAGCCTCGCTAAAAAGTCCAAGCTGGCCGTTTGCCTGCACAACCGATGGCTGGATTTGATATGGCTGAGCCTCCTGGGTTTTAAGAGTGCGGTCAAATGAAGTTAAAATAGAATTGATATTTCTCAAAAAGCTGTAAAACTGCATTTTTGTTAAAAATTCAGTTACAGCCTTCACATCCGGCAATTCAATGTTTGTAAGCGTAAAATCAAATTCAATATCAACGTTGCGAATAATGGTTGCCAGAAATTGGCTGAGTTTTGCAATATCTTTACCATTACAAATCTTATCCCTTAAAGCCTTTTCCGGAATGTTTTCGCAATCAGCTAGAAGATTTTCCAAATTTTTATATTTTTCAAGAAGTTTTTGCGCGGTCTTCTCTCCGACCCCTTTAATACCTGGAATGCAATCTGAAGAATCGCCTCGCAAGGCTTTATAATCAATTACCTGATTAGGATAAACCCCGAGTTTTTCATAGATTTTTTCCCAATCATATTCAATCAATTCACCTTTAGACGGCAATATAACCTTAACACAGCCATTTTCATCAACAAGCTGAAAAGCGTCCTGGTCACCTGTCAAAATCAAAACATTATGCCCGAGTTCACAAGCTTCTTTAGAAATTGTGCCGATGACATCATCCGCTTCAAAACCTTCTTTGGTATAAATAGGAATATTAAATGCGCGCAAGCCTTCATAAATCAAGTCCATCTGGATTTTCATCGGATCAGGCATTGCACGGCGATTTGATTTATATTCTGCGTACTTTTCAACACGGAAAGTCTGATGGCTGACATCAAATGCCACTGCGATTGCATCAGGATTAAGAGTTTTATTCTTCAACAAGTCAAAAATTGCTTTGAAAAATCCATAAACAGCCCAGCTTGGAACGCCGTCCGTGGTTTTCATGTTTGTTCTCTCGAGCGCGTAATATTGCCTGAAAGCAAGCGCGTGACCATCGATTAAAATTAAAGTTTTTCCATTTCCCATACAAACATTTTTTCACAAATATAACAGTTTGACAAATATGTTAAGCAATAATAAAGCTAAAATTTTGATGAGAAAATAACAAAAAAGCGGGATTTTAACCCGCTTTTATGCAATTATTTCTTTATCGTTCCCGTCGTTTTTTGTCGGAAGCTTAATCAGTTCGGCTTTATTCCGGTTCCTGACCATGTCTGCCGTAATAACAAATTTATCGATATTTGCCTTTGTTGGAACGTCGTACATTATATCAAGCATTAATTCCTCAACAATTGAACGTAAAGCACGTGCACCTGTTTTTCTTTTCATTGCTTCCTGAGCAATCAAGTCAACTGCTTCCGGCTCAAATTCCAACTGAACACCGTCCATTTCCATTAAGCATTTGTACTGCTTAAGAACTGCATTTTTAGGTTCAGTTAAAATATTTTTCAATGCTTTTTCATTCAACTGGTCAAGAACAGCATAAATAGGAACACGACCGATAAATTCAGGTATTAAACCGAATTTAACCAAATCATCCGGCTGCAATTTTTTAAGAAGTTTAACAGCATTTGCATCTTTATCAGCTTGCGAAGCAGGAGCCTTTGCGCCAAATCCTATAGAAGAACCGTCATTGGTACGACGTTCAATAATTTTTTCCAAACCTACAAACGCACCGCCGACAATGAATAAAATATTGCTTGTGTCGATTTCAATAAACTCCTGATGAGGATGTTTGCGGCCGCCCTGAGGAGGAACATGCGCAACTGTGCCTTCAATCATCTTCAAAAGCGCCTGCTGTACACCTTCACCTGAAACATCACGTGTAATTGAGGTGTTTTCAGATTTTCTTGAAATCTTGTCGATTTCATCAATATAAATTATGCCGCGTTCAGCTTTTGCACTGTCAAAATCAGCATTTTGATAAAGACGAAGAAGGATATTTTCAACGTCATCACCAACATAACCGGCTTCAGTTAAAGTTGTCGCATCAGCAACAGCAAACGGAACATCCAGCATTTTAGCAAGAGTTTGCGCCAGCAAAGTCTTACCGCTTCCGGTCGGACCAACCAAAAGAATGTTTGATTTCTGGATTTCAACATTATCTTTTAAATTAGTACTTTTGTTATGTTTTAGACGTTTGTAATGATTATAAACAGCAACAGCTAGAACTTTTTTGGCATCATCCTGCCCGATAATATACTGGTCAAGATATTCTTTAATTTCATGCGGTTTCGGAATAGGTTTTTCTTCTTTGGAATCGGTTTCTACTTCGTCTTTTTCTTTTCCTTCAAAGAATTCTTCATCCAGAATTTCATTACAAAGTTCAACGCACTCGTCGCAAATGTAAACCTCAGGGCCTGCAATTAATTTCTTAACCTGATCCTGCGATTTTCCACAAAACGAACATTTTAATCTGCTGTCATCATGTTTAGGCATTTTTTCTCCTTTTTAGCCTTTAACTCCGTCGCGGGTTACGACTTTATCAATCATTCCGTATTCAAGAGCCTCAGCCGGTGTCATGATATAATCTCTGTCAGTATCTTTTTCGATTTTCTTCAAAGACTGGCCGGTATTGTTAGAAAGGATTTCATTCAAAGTCTTTTTAATTCTGATAATTTCAGCGGCCTGAATTTCGATATCAGTAGCCTGACCTTGAGCGCCGCCAAGAGGCTGGTGAATAAGAACTCTTGAATGAGGCAGGGCCATTCTTTTGCCTTTAGTTCCGGCAGCAAGTAGGAAAGCTCCCATTGAAGCTGCCTGGCCAAGACAAATTGTTGAAACATCGGCTCTGATGTGCTGCATTGTGTCGTAAATTGCCAAACCTGCAGTAACGCTTCCGCCCGGGCTGTTGATGTATAACATAATATCTTTTTCAGGGTTTTCGCTATCCAGCAGTAACAATTGTGCAACAATCAAGTTAGCAACCATATCGTCAATAGGAGTTCCGAGGAAGATAATTCTTTCTCTTAACAATCTTGAAAAGATATCGAAAGAACGTTCACCTCTGCTTGATTGTTCAATTACAACAGGTACAAAGCTCATGTTTAATTTTCCTTTCTTATTTCATTATAGTATATTTTATTAATTTATTTCCACTTATTTTTTAGCAGGAACAAGTTCAACAGAGTTCTTTTCCATTAAGAAATCTCTAACTTTGTCGTTGAGAGCCTGCTGGGAAAGTGAAGCAATAACTTCAGGATTTTTACCAAGCTGTTTCATCAAATCAGTTTGACTCATACCGTAAGCCGCACCAAGCTGAGAGAATTTTTTGTGCAAATCCTGAGGATCAAGCTTGATATTTTCTTCTTTTGCAATTTTGTCAATAACAAGCGAGTTTTTAATTCTTGTTTTAGCATCTTCTTTAATAGTTTCAGAAAGGCTTTCAGCACCTTGAGTTTTTTCTAAAGCTTCCCAGGTCAAACCTTGAGCCTGAAGTCTTTGTTTATAATCGTTTGTCAAGGATTCAGCTTCTCTGTCAATCATAGCCTGCGGTATTTCTACAGAAGCAGCTTCGATAACTTTGGCAAAAACTGCATTTTCAGAATTTTGTCTGTCTGTGTTTTCTTTCTGGGTATCTAAATATTTTTGAATATCAGCCTTGAACTCATCAACGGTTTTAAAAGGTCCGACTTTCTGAGCAAAAGCATCATTCAATTCCGGAACTTTTCTTTCTTTAATTTCGTTTAATTTAATTTTAAACACTGCCGGCTGGCCTTTTAATTTTTCGTCATGGTATTCTTCCGGGAAGGTTACATTGATTTCAAATTCATCGCCGATATTTTTGCCGACAATCTGTTCTGCAAAGCCCGGAATAAAGTTTGAATGGCCTAAATCGAGCGGATAATTTTTAGCATCACCGCCGGCGATTTTTTCACCTTTTACCGAACCTTCAAAATCAATAACTGCAATATCAGTATCATTTGCAGGTCTGCCTACAACAATTTCCTGGGTTGCATATTGATTTAAAACATTATTTAATGCTTTTTCAAAAGCATCTTCAGGAACTTCAGCACTTTCAACTTCTACCTTCAAATCCTTATAAGCACCAAGCACTACTTCCGGCCTTGTTTCAACTTTGACTTCAGCAGTCAAATCCTGCCCTACTGTAAAATCAAATTTTGTAATGTAAGGCTGTGTAATAACATCAAGATTGTTTTCCTTTACAGCTTCTGCAATTGCTTTCGGCATTAAAGATTCCAAAGCTTCCTGTTTAATTCTTTCAGTGCCCACATGTCTTTCTACAACCGCACGCGGAGCTTTGCCGCGGCGAAAACCGTCAACATTTACATACTGGGCAATTCTTTTAACTGCTTCATCATAAGCTCTTGCCGCATCTTTTGCGGGGATTGTAATATCTATTTTATAGATGTTGTCGTTTTCTTTTTCTACTGCAAATTTCATAAATTTTCCCTTTTACTGATTATAATTGTATCTCTTTTCAAATTATATCTTAAAAAAGTTTTTGTGCAAGTCCACTAAAAATAGGAAAAATTACACAAATACAGAACTTGCCAAATCCGGATTTATGTGATAATTATAACTATATGGTTAGATTAATGCACAAGGGCAATGTAAAATATTTTGCTGCCGCATTGAAAGGGATACTTAAAACACAGGAAATATTTACTCAGCTTAAAAGTGTAAAACATCCGGAAGTTAAATCATGTATCTACGCAATGTGGCACGGAAACCAATTTTGTGTATACGGCTTGCCCGAAAGGCATAAAGTCAACATTCTTGTAAGTAACTCGCTTGACGGCGATATTATAACACACTGTCTTTACAGCCTCGGACTTAAAGCAGTTAGAGGTTCAACCGGAAGAAAAGGCTCTGTTGGCGGAACAATGCAGCTTTTAGACTGCCTTAAATCAGGCGAGTCTGTAGCTATTATGGTTGACGGACCGAGGGGACCGGTAAAAAAAGTAAAAGGCGGAATTATAAAAATCGCACAGATGGCTAATGTACCAATAGTCCCGGTGCATTGGTATTCTCCGCAATTGAATTTTATAAAAATTCCAAGCTGGGACGGCATGACCTCTCCCATTGGCTTTACAAGAATAATAAATATTTACGGAGAGCCTATTTACGTTCCGCAAAACTTAACACAGGAAGACGAAACAAAATACAAAGAAAAAATAGAAAAATCCTTATTAGAGCTTGAAGAAAAAGCCCCGAAAATATTTGAGGAGGTTAAACACGATATACCATGGAAACTAAATCTGGACTTAAATTATCCGCGCTTCAAATGAATTCCGTAATCGGAAACAAGCAGGCTAATATTGAAAAAGTTTATACACTTGTAAGCCAAAACCTTGAGGCCGGAACTGATGTGTTGATACTTCCGGAGGTTTGGCCTGTCGGATGGGACTGTGAAGAATTTGAAAAAAGCGCTGAAAACATCAAAAGCAGCTCAGTCATACAATTTCTTTCAAAACTTGCACAAAAGTATAATATTTACGTAATTGGCGGAAGTTTCATAAGAAAAACAGATGATGGAGAACTTTATAACAGCTGCCCTGTGTTCAACAGAAACGGTGAATTAATTGCAATATATGATAAAAACCATTTATACTCTTACTGCGGCTGCAATGAAGGCACCTACATAATTCCGGGTAAAAACGGGGTTGTTGTTGACATTGACGGAATTAAAACAGGACTTACAATTTGTTATGATATCAGGTTTCCGGAAATTTTCAGAGAATACCGCAAAGCAGGCGCAAAACTAATTATAAATGCAGCAGCCTGGGGAGCGTCAAAACCTATTCCATGGGAGGTTTTAACAAAAGCCCGCGCTATCGAAAACCAGGTTTATTTTGTAGCATTAACCCAATGCGGACCGATAGATTTGGCGAATTGGAATATTGGGCATTCAAGAATTATCAACTATCTTGGAGAAACTATCAGCGAAATAAAAAATCAAAAAGAAGGTTTGATGTCGTGCAATATTTCATTTGAAACAATGGATGAATACAGAAAACAATGTCCGGTTTTAAACGACATTAAAGAAAAATATGAGGTGAAAGTTTATGAAAAAACTGTTAATAACAATACTTCTTCTGGCAGCGGGACTGTGCGTACAAGCCAAAACTCCTGATATTAACAGTGCAATATCAGATTCAGGAATTCACAAAGATGCGATTTCCATTTCCGTAAAAAATACCGAAAACAGGAAAGTTTTATATTCGCTCAATTCAAATAAACCAATCAACCCTGCCTCCACTCAAAAGGTTGTAACTGCAACAGTTTCACTTGACACATTAGGTAAAGATTTTAATTTTGTAACTTCATTATACAAAACAACCAATAACGAACTCCAATTAAAACTCAGCGGTGACCCAAATTTGACTAAAGGCGGACTTTCACAATTAATGAAGTCTGCCAAAAAGAAAAATATCATTGAGCCAAAAGCTTTTTACATTGATGACTTCGTAATGGACAGCGTGGAATGGGGTGAAGGCTGGCAATGGGATGATGATTTGAATCCTTTAATGCCAAAATTCAGTTCTTACAATCTTGACAAAAACCTTCTTGTAGCGGTTGTTGACCCAAAAACAAAGGGAGCGCCGGCACAAATCCATTTAACGACATTTTATCCTGTAACTTTTATGAACCTCGTAACAACAGGCAATGACAATAATATTGAACTTACACGCAACAACCATATTTCACCGGACATAATAACAGTGAATGGAGAAATCAAAAGCAGAAGTTATTATCAAATTCCGGTTAATTCACCTAAAAGATACTTTTTAATAAAGCTTGATGAAGCAATTCGAGACGCAAAAATTGAATATTATGGAAGATTTACACAAAGAAAAACTCCTGAAAATAATATTTATCTTGTGGATGAAATTAAGCATCCAATAGAAAAATCTTTGGTTGAAATTTTTAAAAACAGCAATAACATGTCGGCAGAAACACTTTTCAAAGTTGCAGGCGGAAAATTCGTCAACAACACGGGTGCTTTAAAAAATTCACTAAAAATGTTTGATGAATATTGCAAAAAAAACGGGCTTAACAACGAAAACATAAAAATTGTCGACGGCAGCGGTGTTTCAAAAAACAATCTTATGACAGCCGATTTTATGACAGATTTTCTTGTATTGCAGACAAAAAACGAGGATTTTGAAGACTACATACAATTTTTTCCGACAGCAGGCGAAGGCACTCTACAAAATAGAATGCTATATTTTAAAGACATAATTTATGTTAAAACCGGAACCTTAAGTGATGTTAGTTCCATTTGTGGATATGTCAAAACAAGAAATGGTAATCTTGTTGCATTTGACATTATGATTAATGACCCAAAATCAAGCTCTTCCGAGAAGAAAACAGCGGAAGAGCAAATAATCAGAGCAATTTACAACAAATATTGAGAAGATATGGAGGATTTGGACTATTATTCTTTTTAAGCCCTGCTTTTGTTAAAGGCGTAAACACCTGCTATAACTCCTGCAGTTCCTGCAAGGATTCCGCCTAACAAAGCCGCTGAGGTTCTGGCTTTTGGTATATATTTTTTAATTACAGAATAATCGTTATTTAAATTTTTGTCTTTTGTAAGTGTTGCAAGTTTTTCATACATTAGATTTGCCCTGTCTGACATTGCACGGCGCACTTTTTCCCATTGAGCGCTAATTTTACGTCCTTTATCCGGAAGTTTTAATACAGCTCCCTCACGGGCAGAACGAAATGCAGTTCTTGCTTCTCGGTACTGTTTTGTTGAATGCTCCATTGCAATCTGCGCTTTAGCAAAATCTTGTGCTGCTGCTTTTAATTCAAGGTTATATTTCATATCCTTTGGATTTTTCGTTACATTTTCCTGTGCAATCTGCAACTTCTTTCTTAATTCCCTGTATTTCGTACTTTGAATTGCATCAAGATATGCGTCCTTTCTTATCTGAACTTCTTTTATAAATTTATCGTCAACATTAACTTTTTTAACCATTTCATTCCAAAGCTTTGCGTTTGGTTTTACTTCCTCCCTTAAAATTCTGTCACCGGAATCCATGTAAACCTTTGCAGCCTTATTAAGATTGACAACAGAGGCTTTCTCTTTAACAGTTGCATGCTTCATTTTTTCATCAGAAAAATTTCTTGCAAAAGAGGAATCATCTTGCATTAACAAACGTTCAAGCGAATACTTGTGCGGCGCAAAAACATACCCTGCACCAATGCCTAAAACGGCAGAACCTGCACCGGCAGATGCCGGAGATATAGTTACAGAATCCGTACCCATACCGACACTCCTTTACCTCGTTAAATTTATAAACACAGAAAAAAGACTTCTGCTACATTATTACTCTTAATAGAAATTTTTGTGGGTTTTTATAATAAAAATTTACAACTTGTAACAATTGTGAAACCTTAATAAATTGTGCTATATTAAAGTTAATGAAAGGAATTTTATGGATCCGCTGGTAAGTATAATTACGCCAACATATAACATAGTAGAAAATGACCACGCCGATGAATTTAATCTGCTTGTCTCACTTCTGGAACTTCAAACATATCCTAAAATAGAACACATTGTAATCGACGGGGCTTCTAATGATGAAACAATTGAACTTTTAAAAGATTACAAAAACAAAGGTTATTTGAATTTTTTCACGGAGAAAGATACAGGAAAATTTCATGCACTAAATAAAGGCGTTATGCGTGCAAAAGGTAAATACATTGCATTTATAAGCTGTGATGACTTTTACCATGATATTACGGCAATTTATGATGCGGTAAATGTTCTTGAAGCTGAAGGGGCTGATTTTCTTTTTTCGCCGGCCTACTGCAGGCATCCAGAAAATTACACCTTCCTTTTTATGCCGGCAATGTATAATGCATTTCAGGTTATGCCATGCGCGCGGCAGGGAATGGTTTTCAAACGCTCAATGATTGAAGAAGAAAAATATTTTGATGAAAAATTCAAACTTATGTCAGATTTAGATTTTATAATCAGAATTTTATTAAAAAAACGCCGCGGAGTTTTCTTTGATACAAACTTTACAACCTATAAATTAGGCGAAAAGACTTACAACAACGAAGAACAGTGCATAAATGAAACCAAATTGATATATCATAAAAACTTCAGAAATTTATACCCGCTTAATGATGAAATTCTTGATTCAATGGCGAGATTTTCAGAATTTCCGCAAGGACTTTTGGAGAAACTTTCGACCTGTTTTGCGCCGGAGGATAAAGCGCTGTTTTTCGAACGCTGCGAACAAATGCATCAGCTCCGGCTTGACCATTACCGCAATGCTCAGGGATAGCAGCGGTTTTGTTAAAAGTTTTTTAAATATTTGCAATAACAATTAACTGTAATATAATTTATATAAGAATACTAAGGACATAAGGGAATAAGAATGAGTCAACAAAGAATAGCCGTTATAGGATTTGGAATGTGGGGCAGAAACATTGTCCGCAATTTTTATAATTTAAACGTACTTGACACAGTTTGTGATATTGATGAAGAAAACAGAAAAAAAATTCTTGAGATGTATCCTGGGGTCAAAGTTACCGATAATTTAAACGAAATTATAAACAATAAAGAGATTACAGGAGTTGCTGTTGTAACCCCGAGCCACACTCACTACAAAATAGTAAAAGCTATGCTTGAAGCAGGAAAAAATGTGTATGTAGAAAAACCGATTTCCACAGTCGCTCAGGAAGCAAGAGATTTATCACAGCTTGCACATGAAAAAGGGCTTGTTCTTATGGTTGGACATCTTCTGCTGTATCATCCTGCAGTAAACCGTTTGAAAATGCTGGTTGAAGAAGGAGCATTAGGCGAAATTGTTTATGCTCAAAGCGACAGATTGAATGTTAATTTTCACAAAAATGACAGAAGTGTTATGTGGGATTTAGCGCCGCATGATGTTTCAATGATTAGCTATGTCACAGGCAAAATGCCGGTTCGTGTAATTTCTGCAATCGGTTGTTCTTCTGACAGAAATGATATTATGGATATAACCCATATCGGAATACAGTTTGAAGACGGGGTTATCGGACACATTTCAGACAGCTGGATTACTCCGAAAAAACACGTAACACTGCTTGTCAGAGGTACAAAAGCCACTGCAATTTTGGATGACACAGTTGCGGAAAATAAATTAACCGTTTATGATAACTTTGTTCAAAGTAATTCTCAAAACATTACAACACCTGATGTTTTGGAAATTGAACCGTTAAAATTGGAGTGCCAGCATTTTGTAAGCTGCTGTGAAACAGGTAAAAAAGCCCGCTCTGACGGTGACAACGGTTTTATGGTAACGCAGATACTTGAAGAAGCTGAAAAAATAATGCTTGGTGAAAGAGTAAAAAAACTTGACGAATTAAACTTTGCACTCTCAAGAATGAAAAAGTAAAAGAGGATTTTTAAGGGATATGGATATTAAAAATAACACAGCAAACATCGTGTCAATAAGCAGAGTGTTTATTGCATTTATTGCAATCGGCTTGCTTTTTATTGAAACAAAAGCAGCGTACCTTTGGTCAACAGCCTTAACAATAATAGCATTTGCCATGGACGGCGTTGACGGATACATTGCAAGAAAATATAACCAGTCGTCCGAATTAGGTTCAGTTCTTGATATTATGGGCGACAGAATTGTAGAAGCTTCATATTGGATTGCTTTTGCAGTAATGGGATGGTTGAACATTTTATTTCCGATTATCTGTGTTACAAGAGCCTTTACAACAGACAGCATCAGAAGCGTCGCTCTTTCAAAAGGAATGACAGCCTTCGGGGATAAATCAATGCAATCGACAGCCTGGGGAAAATTCATCTGCTCATCTAAATTTATGAGAATCAGCTATGCAGTTGCAAAAGTTCTGGCATTTATATTGTTAATCTTTGTTAACACACCTGATTGCGAATTTTGTACAAAATTCTACATGCCGGAAATTGCAGTTATCTTAGCTTGGGCAGCAATTATATTCTGTGTAGTAAGAGCAATTCCGGTTGTTGCTGAAAGCGGAAAGCTTTTTGATAAGTAAAATTTTCAACAGAATAAAAAGACCGGTAAACAGCCGGTCTTTTGCGTTATTTAGAACACTTAGTTTTACTCCAAGACAAATCGTTACAGTGGAGATAGTCCATATTTTCATTAGTCAGCACCCAGGAAGTACAGGCGAGGCCAGTTTGTATTGATTTATCTCTGCATTGAGCTTGAAACGCATGGGTAGTATTGTCTTGACTGCCATAAGGCACAATTCCGTATTTAGTAAACCAAAAGTTGAAATAATCAACTCCAACAGTGTTTGGGCGTTTAAAACCATTTATATCAACGCCAATAATACCGCAAGTATTTGCTAAAAGCTTAGATGAACCATTATTTATAGTGCAATCAGGGCTGCTAGCCGAAAAACGCATAAGCGTTCCATCTACAAGCACTATTTTATAAAAAGTTTGATATTCGTTAACATTAATCCAATCCTTGCCGTTTAGATATTTATAATTAATATCAGGCCAGCAGCCAGTGCCTGTTTTGCAATTATTCACCACTTTAAACTCCTTTGTTAAAATTTCACCAAGTCTTACACTACCGTCTGCATCATTGGATAAACCCCAGCTATCAGGCGTTCCATTTTTAACTACAGCTATCTCAAAAGCTTGCTGTAGAAGAGAGTAAGTTTTTTTTAGTGCTGTAATTCTTTCACGTTCAACATACTTTCCCATAAGGACAGGAAGCGTCATTGCTGCAACAATCCCGATAATACCGAGAGTAATGAGCACTTCGGCGAGTGTAAAAGCAACTTTCAAATTTTTAGTGTTCATAAAATTCCTCCATTTATTCACTTTTAATATAACTCCAAAAATCCATGTCAGACAAGCATTTTATTACATTTTTGTAATATTAATCTTACAGAAAAATCTATATTACATGAAACAATAATTTTATGGGTATAAGAAAACTCAGAAATGATATAGGCAGAAAGGTTAAAGAATTAAGACAGGAAAGAGAATTATCGCAGGAAAAACTTGCCGAATATGTTAACATGTCTCGTGAACATATTTCATGCATTGAAAGAGGGAAAAATCTTCCTACTGTCGAAACCCTTTATCATCTTGCAAACTATTTTGAGATTGATATAAAAGATTTTTTCTAATATTGACTTTAACATGTGCAAAGGTATAATTTTTTTATGACTAAATTAAATATAGTTTTATATGAACCTGAAATTCCGCAAAATACTGGTAATATTGCTAGACTTTGTGCCTGTACTGGAGCATCATTGTATCTTGTGGGCAAACTCGGATTTTCGCTTTCAAGCAAATATACCAAACGTGCCGGATTAGACTACTGGGACAGCGTTGATTTACACAAAGTTGACTCAATGGAGGAATTGTTTGACGCGAACAAAGACGCTACATTCTATTATCTGACAACAAAAACAAATCGAAAATACACTGATATAAAATTCAAAGATGGTGATTTTATTGTTTTTGGGCCAGAAACAAGAGGGCTTCCTGAAATTTACGTAAAAGATGAACATGCCCTTACAATTCCAATGAAAGAAGGCCAAAGAAGTTTAAATCTTTCAAATTCGGTTGCAATTGTAGTTTACGAGGTAATAAGACAAAATGGACTATGAACTTCCATTAAGAAATGAGAATTCTAACAAAGGAACTTTTGGAAGAGTATTGAATATTTCAGGCTCTGACTACATGCCGGGAGCAGCATACTTATCAAGTGTTTCTGCCCTCACTGCCGGCTGCGGATATGTATTTTTAGCGTCAGAAGAGCGTGTTATAAATGCTGTTGCAGCTCAAACGCAAAATATAGTTTTTGCGCCTCTTACCGATATTGAAAATTTATTAAAGTCTTCTACGGTTCTTCTTATAGGCTGCGGAATTTCCACAAGCAAAAAAGCAGAAAATATTTTTAAAGATACAATTAAAGCCTGCAATATTCCAACAGTAATAGACGCTGACGGCTTAAATATTCTATCCGAATGGGAAAACCCAAAGCTTCCCGAAAATTTAATTCTTACACCGCATGTCAAAGAAGCCTCAAGACTTTTAGAAATTGATGTGGAAAGAATTATTTCAAACATGGAATTTTTTGCAAAAGAGATTTCTCAAAAATATAATTGCACAACTGTTTTAAAATCAAGCGAAACAGTTGTTTGTGGCAAAGATTTACAGATATACAAAAACACAATGCGAAACAGCGCGCTTGCAAAAGCCGGAAGCGGAGATGTTTTGTCTGGAATTATTGCAGGACTCTTAGCGCAAGGTCTTGATGAGTTTAATGCGGCAAAAACCGGTGTTTATGTTCACAGTCTGGCCGGAGAATATGCAAAAAATGACCTGACTGAATTTGCAGTTCTTGCAAATGATCAAATCAGGTACATTTCTTGTGCTTTTAAAAAATTATTAAATTAACATACAAAGTTAATACTGTTTTCCGGGATAATTTTTTCATCAGTTTTTGCAGCTGGAGCCGCAATTGGCCGTTTTGAATTACGCATTGAGGCAACTCTTCCAATAAAAGTATCTTTATCTTCGAAAATTACAGCATCTCTGCTAAGTCTTTCAGCTCTTTTAGCATTTACAGTTCCTGCTAAATTTGAAGAAGCTGAAACATATAATTCTTCAGCCTTTTGTAAAGCTTTGTTTGCTACCTTTGATTTTGCGCCGCTAAATGACACATTTTGGATTCCTTGAATCATCTTTTTCTCCTTTAAATTGTTTTTGGGGTAATAAATTTAGTTTGATATTATATTTATAACCCGAAAAAATAATAATTGCTACACATTGCAACTTTGTTTACAAATATTAATGTAACACTAAAAGGTAATTTAACAATTAGCCGATTTACCTAATATTGTACGACGGCGTGCACCTGTGCATTCCGGGAGATTGTTAGGAATATTGTAGTAAGCGCAATATCCAAGAAGCGCAAAAGCCATTACTTCTTTAAAATTATTTGAAATACCATATGCTTCATGAGTTTTTAAATCAATATGTTTTGGAAGATAATGCCTTAAATATTTCATTAAGGTTGGGTTATAAGCTCCTCCACCGCCGACAACCACTTCATTAATATCAACGTTATTATATACAAATCTTTCATATGCCTGAGTAATTGATTTTGCAGTTAAAGCTGTTAAGGTTGCAATTATATCTTTGGGTTCATGCGGTGCAAAGCGAAGTGCGTTCTCTACATATTCCGTGGTAAAGTATTCTCTTCCGGTTGTTTTTGGAGGATTTTTGAAATAATATTCATCCTGCAAAAGACATTCAAGCCAGCTTTCTGAAATCATCCCCGAGTTTGCAATTTCTCCGTCAATATCGTAAGGTTTAGCAAAGAATTTTTTAACACAATAGTCAATCATCATATTTCCAGGGCCTGTATCAAAGCCAAAAGTGGCATGCTCTCTTGAGACGACTGTGACATTTGAAATTCCGCCTATATTTTGTATACAAAAATTTTTCTTTAAAGGTTTAAACCATTTTTCGTCAGCAAAACACACCAGAGGAGCACCTTCGCCGCCGCATGCAATATCAGCCTCTCGGAAATTCGAAATTGTCATGCAACCTGTTTGTTCTGCTATTACTGAACTTTCACCAATTTGCAGCGTACTTTTTAAAGAAACCCCATCTAATTTTTCATCAAACGGAAAATGATAAATTGTCTGGCCATGACTTGATATAAAATCAGGTTTTCCATGCTCGGAAATTATAAGATTTGCTGCATCAGCAAAGCATTTTCCAACGGCAAAATTCATCTGACATACATCTTTTACTGAAGCTTCACCGTTAAAAAGCTGAAAAAGTTTTGCCTGAACATGTTCCGGATATTTATAGTTAATTCCATGTATCAACTTACAGCTTAAGTCAGGATTAACAACACAAAGTCCGGCATCTATACTATCACATGATGTTCCGGACATTAATGCTATAATTTTTTTTGTTTTTAACTCCTGCATACAATAAATATTTTACAGGCATGCTTTTTTTCAAGCAAGTTTACAAAAATACTGTTACAATAAAACAGTGACAACTATTGACCCCAAATTTCCTCTAAAACTTTTTTACAAACCCATAAATTTAAATAAAAAAATATCCCTAATCTTTTTACTGCCAACACCTCGTTAAACTTTTTTGCCATCACCTCTTTTTCTTTTACTATCCTTTACCTGCCGCTCCCATGCCTTAAACTTTAAAGCATCCTCCTGCACCATTCCAGTAGCTGTAATTATTATTTTTGATAATTGCCGGATTTCCCGTTCACTCTTATAATGTAACTTTAAGTTAAAAGTTTGACAAGCAAAAAAAAATTAATTAAATTTTACAATTGACCATGCCCCTAGATTTTATGCGAAAAAATTCAAGTTCTTAAATCTTAATGAAGAAATCTTAATGAAAAAACGTAAATTTTGTGCATTTTTTAGATTGACAAAATAAAATTAGATGAAAGCTTTTTTTATAGTATAATTGTAGTATAGAATTATAAACAATTGTTTGTGTAAATTAACATATTATCAGATTAAGAATTTCGGGAACATTAAATGAAAGAATTTATAAAAAATAATAAAATTACATACAACTTAATGTCATTTACGGCATTTAAAACACTCTTAATATTTTCACTGCTTCTTGAAGCACCTCGCTCATATCAGGAAATAATTGACTATTTTGACACGCATGACTTTATCAATGAAAAAATCTCAGTTGATACAATAAGAGTTTACATAAATTCCTTAAGACGTGCGGGCTGCGTGATTTCAAAAACAAAAAGAGCAGATGGGTCAAAATTCATTCTGGTTTCACACCCTTTTGAACTTACAATTACACCTGAGCAAATCAAGCCTATAGCAAAAGTTTATAAAACAATAGCAAAGACTATTGAAGTTTCAGAATTAATCATGCTTGAAAAATTCTTAAGGAAAATAGCTTCGAACATAAAAAATGAGGATTTTGAAAACGCTTTAAATAAAACTTCATTACTGTCTGGCATTGAAATAGAACTTTTAGAAAAGCTTTTAGAATGCTGCAATGATAAAAAACAAATTATTTTAAAATACAACTCACCTCGTTCCGGGCAGACGAATTTGGAAATAATATGCGAAAAAATGGGATTTGAAAATGGCAAATTATATCTATATGGAACGAGCCTTGATTTTAGCCAGTCAAGCTACCTGCTTGCCGCAAGAATTATTGGAATAGAGCAAATTAAACCTGGAAAATCTGACAAAGTTGACATTGAAGAACTAAAAATAAAATTTAAAGTTAGGGCCGATTATCGAGAACTGCAACTGAAAGATAACGAAAAATTACTTGAAATTTCGAATAATAATACACTTATAGAAGCAGTTTCTTCAAATAAATTCGCATTAAAACAAAGAATCCTGTCTTTCGGAAGCGCCTGCACAGTTCTGGAGCCAGAGGATTTTAAACAGGAAATTATTACCACACTAAAAAGAATGAGGGCTGAATACTAATATGAAAAAAATAAGTGAAAAATATAATGAAGCCTGTATAAAAGTTTTTGATATGCTGAAATTGTTATCAAAAGGAACAGCTTATTACAGCGATATAATAGAACTTTTTAATCCTGATGAAAATAATCCTACAGCCGGTGCGCATGTTATTTTGAATAAATATTTAAACACACTGAAAATTTTTGGAATTAACATCTACAAATCAAAAAATATTTATCATTTACAAAATTCTTTTTATTCGCTGAATTTAGACAAAAATGACATCAAAATGTTACAACTTTTAAAAACATCTGGTCTAATTCTTTCAAATACAAAGCAGAAAGAACAGTTTGACAATTTTGTACATGATGTTGAAATGCGTCTTACCAGCACGTCAAGAGAGCTTTTAAATAGCACAAACGATTCAGACAATCTTCGCAGAAGCGAATATTTCACAAAATACAGGGATTTAATCTCAAAATGTGAAGGTTATTGCAATGATAACTCAAAGCTTGAAATAAGTTTTTATGCAGATTCAAAAGAATATAAACTTATTTGCACGCCAAAAGACATCACTTTTATTAACCAAAACATATATTTGTCAGTTTTTAACCATTTAAGCAGGCAAATTTTTGATATTCCAATTGATAAAATTACTGCAATAAAACAAATGCCTGTTCTTTCCGCAACCCGCGAAGCTCCCATGACAGTTGTTTACAAAATCCGCAATAATCTGGCCAAAGCTTACAGACTTAGAGAATGGGAAACAACCGACGGCAAAATTGACGAAGACGGCTGGCTGACAATTGTAAATAACAATGAAAATTTTGATGTCTTAATAAAACGATTAATGCGTTACGACGTATGCTGTCAGGTGGTTTCGCCTAAAAACTTCCGAGAACGCATGCTCTCAACAATAGACGAAACCTTGGCTAATTACGAATAATAAAAATTTACAATAAGTGTTATTCAAATTTATTGTGTGCTAGCATGATTATATGAACACACAACCATACGTACCATTACATCTGCACACGGAATACTCGCTTCTTGACGGGGCAATCAGGATAAAGGAACTGATTGACTTTGCAAAAGAAGCTGGCATGCCTGCTGTAGCGATTACTGACCACGGCGTTATGTACGGAGATATGGAGCTATATACAACAGCAAAAGAAAATGGTATTAAACCAATTTTAGGCTGTGAATTTTACGTTCATGATGGCGATATTGAAGAAAAAAACAAGCTTCACAATCCTTGCTACCACCTTGTTTTACTTGCCAAAAATAAAGCAGGATATCAAAACCTTTTAAAATTAACTTCAACCGCATGGTGTAAAGGACGTTATGTTCATCCGCGCATTAATTTTGAACTCTTAAAAGAACATTCAGAAGGATTAATTTGCCTCTCAGCCTGCCTTGGCGGCGAAGTTCTTCAAATGCTTTTGAAAGGCGATTACAACGCAGCAAAAGCATGCGCGCAGCAATATAAAGATTTATTCGGAGAGGATTATTATATTGAGCTTCAAGATCACGGAATTGACGAACAAAAACGAACAAATCCGGAGCTTATAAGACTTGCAAAAGAACTTGATATTAAAATGGTTATCACAAATGACTCGCATTACCTAAGAAAAGAAGATGCTGATATGCATGACACACTTCTTTGCATGCAGACAAACAGCGACAAAGATGACCCAAACAGATTCCACTTCCCCGGCAATGAGTTTTATGTAAAAACCCCTGAGCAATTGCGTGATGCTTTCAAATGGATGGATTCTGAGACTTTCAACGAATGCATCAAAAACACAGTTGATATCGCAGACAAATGCCACTTGATTATTGAACTTGGAAAAAGCCCGCTTCCGGATTACAAAGTTCCGCAGGGTTTTACAATTGAATCATATCTTGAGCATTTAGTTTATGAAGGTTTGAAAAAGCGTTACGGTGAAGTTTCAAAAGACCTTAAAGAACGCACAGATTATGAACTCAGCGTAATTAATCAGATGGGATTTGCAGCATACTTTTTGATTACGTGGGATTTCATTCACTATGCCAAAACGCATGGTATTCCGGTCGGGCCTGGAAGAGGTTCTGCAGCAGGTTCGGTCGTTGCGTATGCGCTTGAAATTACAGACCTCGACCCGATTAAGCACAAACTGTTGTTCGAAAGATTTTTGAACCCCGAACGTTTCACCATGCCCGATGTCGATATTGACTTTTGCATTGAACGCCGCGGCGAAGTTATTGATTATGTTACGCAAAAATACGGTGAAGATAAGGTTTGTCAAATTATCACCTTCGGAACTTACGCGGCAAAAGCTGCATTGAAAGGCATCTGTCGAATTCTGAAAGTTCCATTTTCCGAAAGCAACAAACTTGCAGGGCTGATTGAGCCGGCAATTGAAATTGCACAGGCAACAAACCCGAAAGCAAAAACATTAAAAGACGCAATGCAATACGACGGGTCTGAACTTAAAGCGCTTTATGATAAAGACGAGCAGCTTCCAGCAGGCGACCCGATGGAGGGAAAAACAGTCGGCGTTAAGAAGATTGTTGACCTTGCAATTGGCATTGAAGGCATTAAAAACAACACAGGCACACACGCAGCAGGTGTAATTATTTCGCGGGTTCCTCTGGATGAGATAATTCCTGTTCAGCCTTCAAAAGACGGAATTGTTCAAACAGGTTATCCGCCGCATGACGTTACTGAGGTTTTAAGCCTTTTGAAAATGGACTTTTTGGGGCTTCGAAACCTCACCACGATTTACAAAACCGTTGACCTAATCAAAGAACAACAGGGAATTGAAGTTGATATTAACAATATTCCTCTTGATGACAAACCGGTTTACGACATGCTTATGACCGGTGATACAGACGGCGTTTTCCAGCTTGAATCACAGGGAATGAAAAACCTTGTAAAAAGATTAAAACCGGACGTTTTTGAAGATTTAGGCGCGTTAGTTGCGCTTTTCAGACCGGGGCCGCTGGATTCCGGCATGGTTACGGACTTTGTTGAAAGAAAACACGGACGCCAGGCTATTTCATATGCTCACCCGCTTCTTGAACCGGTTTTGAAAGACACTTACGGAACAATTGTTTATCAAGAGCAGATTATGCAGGTATTCCAGGTACTTGCAGATTATACACTCGGTCAAGCGGACATGGTTCGCCGTATGATGGGTAAGAAAAAAGTCGATGAAATGGAAAAACAAAAAGGCAAATTCATCGAACGCTCAGCTCAGCATGGCATGTCTTCAAAAGATGCAGAAGCCTTGTTTAACCAAATTCTAGCCTTCGCTTCATACTGCTTTAACCGGTCGCATTCAGCCGCATACGCGTTTGTTGCGTATCAAACCGCATATTTAAAATGCCATTATCCAGTTGAATATCTTTCAGCACTACTTTCAAGCGTTTCGAGCGACCAGGAGAAAACCCAGCTTTACATAGAAGAAGCTCTTAAAAAAGGCATAAAAGTTCTTCCGCCTGACATTAATCATTCAATGGCAACCTTTACGCCTGACCAGGGAAACATTCGTTTCGGTCTTGCTTCAATCAAGCAGGTTGGCGAAGCCGTGATTGAAGAAATTATAAAAGAACGCAAAGAAAACGGGCCTTTTAAATCAATTTATGACTATTGCAAACGTCTTGATTCAAAATGCTCAAACAAGAAAACCCTTGAAGGTTTGATTAAGGCGGGCGCATTTGCAAACATAGAAAAAAGCCGCAAACAGCTTATGGAGAACATAGATTACATAACGGCAACCGCCTCCAAGGAAGCTAAAGCTAAAGAAAGCGGCCAAGGCAGTTTGTTTGATTTATTGGGCGATTCAGCAGAAATCGAAGAAGCAAAATTCAAACTCGCCGGAAGCGATGAGGAGTATGACCAGCGTCAAATTCAGCTTTTCGAAAAAGAATTTCTCGGATTTTACGTAACAAGCCATCCGCTTTCGACAATCAGAGACAAATTGCCATTTTTGATGACGCATAAAATTTCAGAAATTCCGGAATTACCAAACGACAAAGTTGTTACAATATGCGGACTGATTACAACTGCAAGACAGATTCCGACCAAGAAAGATCCGACAAAGTTCATAAGATTTGTAACAATAGAAGATTTGTCGGGTAAAATTGATGTAATATGTTTTAACAGACAAATTCAGGAATACGGTTCGTTCCTTGATGTTGAGCAGCGCACAATAATTTCAGGAAAAGTTAGCCGCAGGGGCGACGACGAACCGCCGGTACTTATAGTTGATTCCGTAAAACCAGTTGATAATTCGAATATTTTCACAATTGAAATTAAAGACGATTTCAAATTTGAAGAACTTGTGTATATGAAAAATCTTTTATGCGAGCATGCTGGTTCTGACCCGTTAATGATAAAGTTAAAAGATGACAGCGGAGATGTAAAAATTCTTACGGCCTCAATGTTTTGGGTGAATTCATCAAACACTCTTGTCAGCATGTTGAAGAATAAATTCAATGATCGTATAAATATAAACGTTCGATCTCTTGATGCACAAGAAGAACCAGCTGAGGTAGCTTAAATTGGACAATATTTCATTTTCTGGGAAAATTAAATTTGTAAATCCGGAATCATACAAAAATTTTATCAGTTACAGAAACGAAATAAATAATTTAAAGCACAATTGCGGTAACAAAAAATTTACACACTTAATACAACATGATAAAAATTTTTTTGTAATTACAACAAAATATTCGCATGCCCTAAAAAGGGATTCCGTGGGGGAAAACAGTACATCATATATACTTCCATCTCCTACCCCAGAATTAATTAAGAGGCTTATAAAAGAACATATTCTATATATTAAGAATTGGAAATCAGAAATAGATCAAGCCCCAGCTCTTAGTATAAAGAAATTGTAAACAGCAAAAAAGAGAGATTTTGGAATAAATTTTTAAAAATATTCAAAAATAAATAAAAAATACTTGCAAAAAAAAATTTAGCATGTATGATTAATAAGTACCCAATGCGGGGGTAATTCAGTGGTAGAATGCCTCCTTGCCAAGGAGGATGTCGCGAGTTCGAGCCTCGTCTCCCGCTAATTAAAAAGACTCACCAAAAGGTGGGTCTTTTTAATTTATTGAGATAGTAGGTTAAACGATCTTTTTTGCGAGCTGCGCAAGCGAGCTAAGGCTGGAGCGCTTTTGTTTGGAGGCGGTAAAGCCGCTGAAAACGCAAAATGAAAAAGAAGAATGTCATCCTATGACATACTGATTCGGTTGTTTGGAGTTCAATGTAATCTTGAGAATGGTTTGGAAAGGCGTACTTGAACTGAAAAAGGAAGCGAAGCGGCAGACAAACATAATGACGGCTCACTAAAATATGCATACATCTCAAAAAAGGAGCGAAGGCTCTCTATCACAAGACGATTTTTGGAAGAGATTTTTCACCACAACGCAAAGAAGGCTGACTACCTCAAAAGACCAGATTCAGAATGACATGAT
>ENA-UOJC01000573-UOJC01000573.1-human-gut-metagenome-genome-assembly--contig:-C104-NODE-573-length-63471-cov-63.291251_pt1 | contig 63471 bp, 48 predicted proteins | sample MGYA00242339_ERZ723886 | MGnify/ENA metagenome assembly ERZ723886 | reverse complement strand
CTTGAACCCGATGAAGCGCTGGAAAAATTTGCACTTCTATCTTGAACTCACATTTAGAGCACGTGGTTTTCGCATTTCGAGTGGTGTTTTTCAGCTCCGAAGTGACCTTTTTCAAAAACCAAGTATTGCTTTGAGCAATTCCATTACTTGCTTTTTCAACGGGAATAAGGACATTTTTGTCGGAGATACGGCTATTTTTTCCGACAATACTCCCGAAATACCTACAAAATAGAGGCAGACCGACGCGGCCTGCCCCTTCGCTATTGCAAATATACGAAATTTTTCGTCCAAAAGCAAGAAATGTTAAAATCACACGCCCGACAGCTGCGGCTCTACGCGCTGCCGGACCCGCACGCCGTATTTTTTGCGGCGCGGCAGGCTCAAGATTGCGCGCAATTCATTACCTTTGTAGCCCAAATAACAGAATATCAACAAAAGACTATGAAATTTACCGAGCGTAACGGACTTAACCTCTATGAGGTGAACAAGGAAATACTCAAGGAGTGGGATGACAAGGATCTGTTCCACCGCAGCATGGAAGAACGGGAAGGTTGCCCGTCTTTCGTATTTTTCGAGGGCCCTCCTTCTGCCAACGGGCATCCGGGCATCCACCATGTAATGGCGCGCACTATCAAGGATGTGTTCTGCCGTTACAAGACCATGCAGGGCTTTCAGGTGAAGCGCAAGGCCGGATGGGACACGCACGGACTGCCCGTGGAACTCGGCGTGGAAAAGGAACTCGGTATCACCAAGGAAGACATCGGCAAGTCCATCAGCATAGAAGACTACAACGCGCAGTGCCGCCGCAACGTAATGATGTTCACCAACGAGTGGACCGACCTGAGCCACCTCATGGGCTACTGGGTGGACATGGAGCACCCGTACATCACTTATGAGAACTCTTACATTGAGACTCTCTGGTGGCTGCTGTCGCAGCTCTACAAGAAGGGGCTGCTCTACAAGGGATACACCATACAGCCCTACAGTCCGGCCGCCGGCACAGGACTGTCGAGCCACGAGCTGAACCAGCCGGGCTGCTACCGCGACATGAAGGACACGACCATGACGGCCTTCTTCGAGATGACCGACCCGGCTCCCGAACTGCAAGGCTGGGGCAAGGCGGGCTTCCTCGCATGGACCACAACGCCCTGGACCCTGCCTTCGAACACGGCGCTCTGCGTGGGCCCGAACTTCGACTACGTGGCCGTCCGCACCTACAACGCCTACACCGCCCAGCCTGTTACGGTCATCATGGCCAAGGAGTGCATGGCCGCATATCTGAAACCGGAGGGCGCAGAATTGCCCCTGGAAGACTACAAAGCCGGCGATAAGGTGGTGCCCTACCGCGTAGTGGCGGAATATAAAGGTACCGACCTCGTGGGTCTGCGCTACCGCCAGCTCATGCCTTGGGTCAAGCCGACGGAACAGGTGAGCGACCTCGCGCCCGACTTCGTGAAGGACTTTGCAGCCGCACACCCCGACAAATGTTTCAACGTGGGTGCCGACCGCTTCGTGGAACTCTCGGGCATGGCTTTCCGCGTCATCCCCGGCGACTATGTCACCACTGAGGACGGAACGGGTATCGTGCACATCGCACCGACCTTCGGCGCCGACGACGCCAAGGTAGCGAAAGCCGCACAAATCCCCTCCCTCTTCATGATAAACAGGAAGGGCGAGACCCGTCCCATGGTAGACCTCACCGGAAAATATTACCTCACCGAAGAACTGGCCGAGAGTTTCGTGACAACCTGCGTAGACATGGCGGCATACACCCGCCACGCCGGCGACTATGTCAAGAACGCCTATGCGCCGGAATTCAACAAAGACGGAAAGTACGACGAGCAGGCCGCCGCCAAGGCCGAGGACCTCAACATCGTCCTCTGCATGGAGATGAAGCAGGAGGGGCTGGCCTTCAAGATAGAGAAGCACGTGCACAACTATCCGCACTGCTGGCGCACGGACAAGCCCGTTCTTTACTATCCTCTCGACAGCTGGTTCATCCGCTCTACGGCTGCCAAGGAAAGGATGATGGAACTGAACAAGACCATCAACTGGAAACCGGAATCGACGGGAACGGGACGCTTCGGCAAATGGCTCGAGAATCTGAACGACTGGAACTTGAGCCGCAGCCGCTATTGGGGTACGCCGCTGCCCATCTGGCGCAACGCCGAGACAAGGGAGGAAATATGCATCGGTTCGGTGGCAGAACTTTACGATGAGATAGAAAAGAGTGTAGCCGCCGGCCTCATGGAAAAGAATCCCCTGAAGGAGTGCGGTTTCGTACCCGGCGACTACAGCAAGGAGAACTACGACAAGATAGACCTGCACCGTCCCTATGTGGACAATATAATCCTCGTGTCGCCCACCGGACGGCCGATGAAGCGCGAAACGGACTTGATCGATGTGTGGTTCGACTCCGGCTCCATGCCTTACGCCCAGCTGCACTATCCGTTCGAGAACCGCGAACTTGTCGATAACGGCACGGCCTATCCGGCAGACTTCATCGCCGAAGGCGTAGACCAGACCCGCGGATGGTTCTTCACTCTCCACGCCATCGCTACGATGGTGTTCGACAGCGTCTCCTTCAAGGCCGTCATAAGCAACGGCCTCGTGCTCGACAAGAACGGCAACAAGATGTCCAAACGCCTCGGCAACGCCGTCGACCCCTTCGGCGCCATCGAGAAATACGGTTCCGACCCTCTGCGCTGGTACATGATAACCAACTCGTCGCCGTGGGATAATCTCAAGTTCGATGCGGACGGCGTCAACGAAGTGGCGCGCACCTTCTTCGGCAAACTCTATCAGACCTATGCCTTCTTCTCCATGTATGCCAACGTAGACGGCTTTACCGGACATGAGAAGGAAGTACCCGTGCAGCAACGCGCGGAAATAGACCGCTGGATTATCTCCGAACTCAACACGCTCGTCAAGAACGTGACCGCCGATTTCGATGAATATGAGCCGACACGCGCCGGACGCCGGATAAGTGCTTTCGTCATCGACAATCTGTCGAACTGGTACGTGCGTCTGTGCCGCAAACGTTTCTGGGCAGGCGAAATGAACGACGACAAGCTCAGCGCCTATCAGACACTATGGACCTGTCTCTTCACAGTCAGCAAGCTGATGGCTCCGATAGCACCGTTCTACGCAGAGCGCCTCTTCGGCGACCTGGCGGGCGCGACGACGGCCGAAGCCGACAGCGTGCATCTCTGCAAGTTCCCCGTATGCGACGAAACACTCGTAGACAAGGCGCTTGAGGAACGCATGGAACTGGCACAGCAGGTAACCTCCATGGTTCTCTCCATACGCAAGAAGGAACACGTGATAGTCCGCCAGCCGCTGCAGAAGATCTGCATCCCCGTGAACGGCGAACGCCAGAAGGCAGACATAGCCGCCATGTCCGCGCTGATACTCGACGAGGTCAACGTGAAGGAGGTGGAGTTCATCGAAGGAGACATGCTGGAAAAGAAAGTAAAGTGCAACTTCCGCGTAATGGGCAAAAAATTCGGAAAACTTATGAAAGCCGTTTCCGCAGTAATCGCCACACTGCCGCAACCGCTTATCGCAGCCCTCGAAAAAGACGGACAGATAACCGTCGAGGTTGAAGGACAGCCGGCAATTATCGAACGCGACGATGTGGAGATCGTAAGCGAAAGCATGCCGGGCTGGAGCGTGGCCGTAGACGGCGCACTGACTGTGGCACTGGACCTCAACATAACGCCCGCACTCCGCAAGGAAGGACTGGCACGCGAAATAATCAAACGGATACAGACTTACAGAAAAGAAAACGGCTTCGACATCACGGACCATATCAACATAACATTTGGCCGTAATGAAGAAGTGGAAGACACCATGGCCGACTTCAAGGACTACATAGCCTCGCAGGTTCTGGCCGAGGACATAGCATTCGGCGAAACCGGAGATGCCAGCGAATTCGACTTCGAGAGTTTCAAGATAAGCGTGAGAATCGAAAAGGCGAATTAAGGCAATCAGCATACCCTATAATACAATCATAAAAAACATTACCACCTCATGGCAGAGAAGACACGTTACTCTGACGAAGAATTAGCCGAGTTCAGAGAGCTTATACTGAATAAAATAGAACTGGCAAAGCGCGACTACCAGCAAATGATGGACATCCTTACCAACAAGGATGGCAACGGCGTGGAAGATACGATGCCTACCTATAAGATACTGGAAGAAGGCTCCATGACCCAGTCTCGTGAAGAGCTCACTACCATGGCGGCCCGCCAGCAAAAGTTCATCCAAGGACTGCAGGCGGCCTTGGTGCGCATTGAGAACAAGACATACGGCATTTGCCGGGTTACCGGAAAACTTATCCCTAAGGAACGCCTGCGTGCCGTGCCTCATGCCACACTGAGCATCGAGGCGAAACTGCAGCGCAAGTAATGCAACAGCCGGGCCGGCCGATTCATTGATGAATGAAGGGCCTGTTGTTCTGAGAAGAACAGGCTCTTTGTCTCTGTCACTTACCGAAGAATAATCTTCCGGTAAAGGTAGAGTTACGACTATAACCGCCTGACAACTGCGGATACGTAGTCTTTAAGACATGCCGGTCGGAAATCGAAGAGAACGAAGTGGGGGCAACACCATGATTGCTTCCACTTTGATGGACGTCTGCCCCAATGACGCATCGACTGCCACAATCATAGTGAAATATTAATTCAACAGACATTTTCCCTTACTCATGACGGAAAATTCCCTATCCATAACGGAAAGAAACCTCATCAAGACCCAAAAGGCCGTATCCATAGCTATAGTGGCCGGTGTCATGATCATAGACCAGCTCATCAAGTTCGCGGTCAAGACAAAACTTTCGCTCTACGAAAGAATACAAGTGACCGATTGGTTTGAGATTCGTTTCACGGAGAATGAAGGTATGGCTTTCGGAATGGACTTTATCGGCACGATGTTTCTCGCCGCGTTCAGAGTGGCCGCCATCGCCTTCTTCGTATATATCCTACACAATATTATAATAAAGAAAGCGCCGATGGGGTTTATCGTCTGCTTCGCGATGATAATTGCCGGCGCGGCAGGCAATATCATCGACAACAGTCTGTACGGTCTTATCTTCACGGAGAGTAATTACGCCATGCCTCCGGCGCAGCTTGTACCGTTCGGCGAAGGTTACGGTTCATTCCTGACCGGCCGCGTGGTGGACATGTTCTATTTCCCCTTGTTCGAATGGCCGTCGTGGGTGCCACTGGTCGGTGGTGATGTTTTTTTCGGGGCCGTGTTCAACTTTGCCGACGCCTCCATCAGCTGCGGCGCCGTAGCTTTGCTCATCTTCTACCACAAGATGCTCAATGCAGACTTCCTCCTGAAGCATGACTCCCGGCAAAAAATGTAAGAAGCACAGGCGTCCCACACCGCACTCATATCTTCCATACCGCTGAAGCACTCCGTTTTTTCCCTTCATCCGTTCCGGCACACATGACAACCCTCCGACATTTCCTCTGCATTAGTCTTCTGGCCGCAGCCATTATCCTGCTGAACGCCTGCACCTCCGACAGGCCCGACGATGTCCTTTCGCCGGACAAGATGGAAGAAGTACTTTACGACTATCACCTTGCCAAAGCCATAGACACCCCCGAGGGCATTCCCGCCTCCCCCGAGGAAAGCAAAAGAATCGCCGAGAGCTACTATGTACAGTCCGCCCTTGCAAAACACGGCCTTACAGAAGCCGATTTCGACCGTTCGCTGCGCTGGTACACCCGCCATTCCGAGATACTCTACAAGATATACAGGAATCTCGACAAGCGTTCCGGCGAAAAGAGCGGTACCGCAGCACCCTCCCGCCCTGCTCCGGGAAGCGCTCCGAGCGGCGACACACTCAACGTATGGCGCGGCGATGCAGTCGTCCTTCTGTCCTCTTCGGCCGTCAACAGCTACAGTTTCTCGCAGGAAGCCGATACGACTATCAGAAAAGGCGACCGGCTCGTCTTCAAGTGCAACGCGCTATGGGCCTACCGCGAAGGCGCCAAAGCGGCCGTAGTGCAACTGGCCGTCCACTTCGCCAACGACTCCGTGGCCAGCACCACGCACTATTTCTACTCCAACGGGCCACAGGAAGTCATACTCGCCATAGCCGACGAGCCCGTCAAATCCATCACAGGATTCATTTATCAGGTAGCCGAGTGGTCCGAACGGCCCAAGCTGCTTTCTCTCACCGGTCTGACCCTGCTGCGCATACGCGGAGCCGGCGGCGCGCGAGACGAGCGTCTGTTGCCGCAGAAGCTGGACACCGACTCGCTGAAACGCCCCATGCTCCCCGAACATCGTCTACGCGACAGTCTGTTCAACGAAGAAAACGCCGACAAGCGGCGGTCGCACTTTCAGCCCATCGACATAAACGCTTCGAAGCAAAAGGCAGATGGAACAAGATAGCCGCCCTCTCCGACGCTTTGCTGTAAGCCGGCTCTATCTTCCCGGAGGACAGGTGCTGAGAAATCAGGTCATTGAAATAACCGTTGCTTCCGACGGAAAGACAACGGCGCGCTACTTTCCGCTCACGCAGGAACTTGCCTTCACCGAATGGCGTGGCGGCAGCTATCATTGGCCGACTGCAGCGGAATAAGCAGCAATAACTTTTCCCTTCAGACGGGAATTTTGTTCCTTTATTCTTTTTTCCGAAAAAATAGCGGCTACAAACAAGCGCTATCCGTACAGAAATCATAACTTTGCCGACAGAGGAACTGACAAGAAAGAGCAGTCCTCTTATGTTTAACTTTTAAATATTCGAGTTATGAAAAAGTTATTTCTTACCCTGGTTGTAGCGATTATGTCAGTAACCGCAGGTGCACAAGTTTACGTAGGCGGTGAAGCAAGCCTCTGGCGTAACTGGGACGAAAACGAGACCCAATTTACGTTGGCTCCCGAAATAGGTTATACACTCTCCGACGATTGGAGCATCGGCACCACCATAGGTTATATCCACAACTACGACAAAGGTGTCAAGACCAACGGCTTCCAGATAGCCCCGTATGCACGTTACACATTTGCCAGAACCGGCATTGTCAGTTTCTTCCTTGACGGAGGTTTCGACTTCGCCACTTACAAGGCAAAAGCAAACGGCCACAGCAGCGACGCCCTCAACGCCTGGGGCATCGGCATCAAGCCCGGTGTGAAAGTATCCGTAGCCAAGAACATCGACTTCATAGCCCATGTCGGATTCCTCGGCTACCGCGACCACGACGATGAACTCAAACTTCCCGCCACCAGCAAGGGATTAGGTTTCTCGCTCAAGAGCACCGACCTTCAGTTCGGACTCATTTACAACTTCTAAAGTCCGACGGCTTACGCGGCAACGCCGGCAAGGCGCCCGACACCCCTATAAAGCGCGACAGGCATACGCCCGTCGCGCTTTTATTGCACCCACCAGGCCTAAAAACTTGTCAAAAAAGCAGAGAAAGACAACCTGCTCCTACTTTCTCGTAATGACAGACAGCAACTTTGCAGCATAAACAACTGTTCACTTATTCAATAACCACTAATCCATTCATACCATGGAAACAAACTACAATTACGCTGCCGCTCCCGCCAGTTTCGCCAAATGTCTCGCTACGGACTGCACCGCCGCCAACCGTTGCCTGCGCCATCTGGCCGCACAGGCCGTTCCCGCCGATACGGAACAGATGCTTGCCGTCAACCCCAAACGCACCTGCCCCACCGCCGGCGAATCCTGCCCCTGCTTCCGGACCGCCACGGCCGCACGCCGTCCGCGCGGCTTCATGCGCACGCTCAACGCCCTGCCGCGCTCCGAAGCCGCCGGCGTTGCCGCCGACCTCATCCAGGCCCTCGACCGGCGCCTGTACTACCGGCTGCGCAAAGGCGAGTTCGCGCTCAACGCCGCACACAAGGCCCTGGTTGAGAGCGTACTCATCCGTCACGGAGCGCCGCAGCCCGTCGAATTCGATGCCTACGAGGAAGAACTTGACTGGTAAACCGGCATCCTCAGGCAACCATCCGGTAAGGAAGTGGGACGCCTTGCCACAAAAGTGGCAAGGCGTCCCACTTTTGTGGCAAGGCATCCCACTTTTTCCGCACGGCGCACATCGGGAATCTCAATGTATCGCCCGCTTATTTGCGACTATCCACGCAAATTCGTAAATTTGCAGCTACTATGACAACAACCGACACAACCGAAGATTTCGCCTATTCGCGCCCCGTGACCGAACTGGTCACCATCGCGGCGGAATACTGCAAAGCCCTCGAGGGACAGGAGTTCGCCGACGCGGGCCGCTTCAACGACATCATGCGCGGCCTTCTGCCCATGGTTTACCTCAAGATGTCGCTGCTCCCTCCCATACCCGATGTCATGGGCTACAACGAGAGCCGCGTCACCGAGGCCGACTACAACTACGTGCGCTCGCGCGTCAAACAGATACTGGGCGCCGACGATGACTACCTCGATGTCTTTGTGGAGGACTTTAAATATTCCGAACGCCCCATACTGCGCACCGTCAGCGAAGACCTCGCCGATGTGTATCAGGCGTTGCGCGAACTGGTCGAGGCCTTCCGGGGCGGTTTCGCCGAGTCGATACTCGCCGGACTGCACGACGCGCGCGAACAGTTTGAACTGAGCTGGGGACAGCGGGTTCTCAACGCTCTCAAGGCCCTGCACGACATACGGTTCGGCACGGCGGCACAAGCCGACGACTGACGCGTACCGACGCAGGACACCCCCTTCGACAAAGACAACAACATGGAAAAACAGATACTCTACCGGAAAACCGACAAAAGCTACGCCGCCACACTGCCGCGCTACAGCTACGACGGCCCCATCACCGTGGTCGACAACGCCGGACAGGTGGCCGACGCTGTCGAAACCCTCAGGAAACAAGGCGACATATTCGGCATCGACACCGAAACACGCCCCTCCTTCCGCCGCGGCGAGGCACATCTCGTGGCCCTGCTGCAGGTGGCCTCGCGTGAAGCGTGCTATCTGTTCCGGCTCAACAAGACCGGACTGCCGCAGAAACTGGCCGACTGGCTGGCCGACCCCTCCGTAATAAAGGTAGGACTGGCACTCGACAACGACATCCCTTCGCTGCGCCGCCGCCGCGACTTCACGCCACACGGTTTCCTCGACCTGCAAAAGCTGGTGAGCGAACTGGGCATAGAGGATATGGCACTGCGGAAGCTCTATGCCAATGTTTTCGGCCGCTGCATCTCGAAATCGGCCAAACTATCCAACTGGGAAGCACATGAGCTCGACACCTCGCAGCAGCAATACGCGGCGACCGACGCCGTAACCTGCCTGCATCTCTACGACCGCCTGACAGAACTGCGCCGCACAGGCAACTACGAACTGCGCGAGTTCATCCCCGCCGACGGTGCCGCGGATCATCCATGAATCCCATTCCGCCCCGCTTCCCCTTATAATCAACACACTTACCCTACCATACGCATGATTTCCATCAGACTGAAAAGAGGCAAGGAAGAGAGCCTCAAGCGTTACCACCCCTGGATATTCTCCGGTGCCATAGCCTCCATGTCAGGCCAGCCGGCCGAAGGCGAAATTGTAGAAGTGACCGACTCCGAAGGCCGTTACCTGGCCACCGGCCACTACCAGATAGGCTCCATCACCGTGCGCGCGCTCAGTTTCGAGCGCCGGCCCATTGACCGCGACTTCTGGTACTCACGCCTGCACGAAGCCTGGCTGATGCGCCGCGCCATCGGCGTCAGCGGCCGCCCCGACAACGACATATACCGGCTGGTGCACGGCGAAGGCGACCGCCTGCCCGGCCTCGTCATCGATGTCTACGGCCGCACGGCCGTCATGCAGGCCCACTCCGTCGGGATGCACCTCGTGCGCGAAGAAATCGCCGGTGCCCTGCGCGAGGCTACCGACGGCGAAGTGGAGAATGTCTACTACAAATCCGAGACGACGCTGCCCTACAAGGCCGGTCTGGAGCAGGAAAACGGCTTCCTCATAGGCGGCGACAACGGCAACGTGGCCACGGAATACGGTCTGCACTTCCACATCGACTGGCTGCGCGGACAAAAGACGGGCTTCTTCGTGGACCAGCGCGAGAACCGTCGCCTGCTCGAGCGATACGCGGCCGGCCGCAAGGTACTGAACATGTTCTGCTACACCGGCGGCTTTTCGGTCTACGCCCTGCGCGGCGGCGCCAGCGCCGTGCACTCCGTCGACAGCAGTGCAAAGGCCATCGACCTGACCCGCGCCAACGTAGCCCTCAACTTCGACGGTGACAACCGCCATGAGGCTTTTGCCGAGGACGCCTTCCGCTTTCTCTCGCACGCCGACGACACCTACGATCTCATCGTGCTCGACCCGCCTGCCTTTGCCAAACACAAGGACGCCCTCCGCAATGCGCTGAAAGGATACACGCGGCTCAATGCCATCGCCTTCGAGAAAATAAGAAAAGGAGGCATCCTCTTCACCTTCAGCTGCTCGCAGGCCGTCAACAAGGACCAGTTCCGCATGGCCGTATTCACGGCTGCTGCCCAAAGCGGCCGCCACGTGCGCATCCTGCACCAATTGCACCAGCCTGCCGACCATCCTGTCAACATATACCATCCCGAAGGAGAGTATCTCAAGGGATTGGTACTCTACGTGGAATAAACGCAGACGGAAAGATCGCGACACAGCCTCCGATACGCCCATTTTTCAAAAACATCAGCCATGCTGCTCTATCCAAACGCCAAAATAAATATAGGACTGTTCGTCACCGGCAAAAGGCCCGACGGCTATCACAATCTGGAGACGGTATTCTATCCGGTTCCCCTGCGCGATGTTCTCGAGATCAAGCCCATACCCAAAGAAAACGTACCCTACCTCTTTCAGACCGTAGGCTATGACATTGCCGGCAGACCCGAGGACAATCTCGTCATAAGGATATATGAGGACATGAAGGCCGAATTTGACCTGCCGCCCCTCGACATCTACCTCCAGAAGCGCATTCCGATGGGAGCCGGCCTGGGAGGCGGAAGCAGCGACGCCGCCTTTATGATGCGTGCGCTCAACGAAGAATTCCACCTGGGGCTGACAGATGACGAACTGGCCCGCCGCGTCGCGAAGTACGGCGCCGACTGCGCTTTCTTCATACACAACCGTCCGGCCTATGCCACCGGTATCGGCAACCGCCTCGCCCCTCTCAAACTCTCGCTGAAGGGCTGGCACATCGTATTGGTGAAACCCTACATATTCATTTCGACACAAGAAGCCTACAGCGGCGTGACGCCGCGACCGGCGCCGTGCCACCTGCCCGAGGCCGTGATGCAGGATGTATCGGTTTGGAAAGAATTGATAAGCAATGATTTCGAGGAATCCGTGTTTCCTAAATACCCCTCCATTGCAGCCATCAAGAAAACCCTCTATGACATGGGAGCCGTCTACGCTTCCATGAGCGGCAGCGGCAGCACCATGTTCGGTCTGTTCCGCCACGATTGCGAAGAAGCCGCCCGCGTATTTCACGACTGCTACGTATTCCGACAAAAGCTGTTGGTATGATTTACTATTTTTCGGGTACAGGCAACAGCCGGTACGTAGCCGGGCACATCGCGCAATTAACCGGCGAAGAACTGGCGGACATCGGCAGTTCCATACCAAATATCGGTCCGTCGACAACCGTACTCGGACTGATATTTCCGGTATACGGCTGGCACATGCCGCGTATCGTCGAACATTTCATCCGACAAATAGAGCACAGGAACTCACTTCCAAAAGATATTTATACGTTTGCCGTGCTCACATGCGGCGACGACATAGGTCATACACATCATCTGCTGCGACGCGCCCTTGCCCGCCGGGGCCTCAGACTCAATGCCGTATTTTCCGTCATCATGCCCAATACTTACGTGTCACTGCCGGGATTCGACATTGACCCGCCGGTTCTGCAACAAGAAAAGATGCGGCAATGCGTGGGAAGGATCTCGGGAATATCCTCCATAGTCCGGCACAAGCGGGAAGTAACAGATGTTCACCCAGGCACTTTCGCGTGGCTGAAGACCTACGTGCTCGGCCGTCTTTTCCGCTCATTTCTGATGAGCGACAGGCGTTTCCGGACAACAAAAGGATGCGTAGGATGCAGAAAGTGCGAGGCAGTTTGTCCGACCCGTAATATCAAGGCGGACAAACAGGGACATCCCGTCTGGCAGGGGCATTGCACGATGTGCCTGGCCTGTTACCACAACTGCCCGACGCATAGCATTGAATACGGAGCATTTACAAAAGGGAAAGGACAATACATTTGTAAATTACAATAAAGGCCGCTTCAGTTTTTATTCGTATATTTGCAAAATAAAACATTATCATTGCAAAAATGAGTTTTAACATCCCCAAATCTGAGAAGAAGCGCGTAGTCATTGTCGGCGGCGGCTTCGGTGGTCTGAAATTAGCCAACAGACTCAAGAAATCGAATTTTCAGGTAGTTCTCATAGACCGCAACAATTATCATCAGTTTCCTCCACTCATATATCAGATAGCTTCAGCCGGCATCGAGCCCAGTTCTATTTCTTTCCCTTTCAGAAAAATCTTTCAGAAGAGACGGAACTTCTTCTTCCGCATGGCTGAAGTACGCTCCATATTCCCGGAGCATAAAATCATCCAGACCTCCATCGGAAAGGTGCAGTACGACTATCTGGTGCTGGCAGCCGGTGCCACAACCAACTTCTTCGGCAACCAACATGTCGAGGAAGAAGCTATGCCGATGAAGAATGTCAGTGAAGCGATGGGCCTCCGGAACGCCTTACTCGATAACTTTGAACGCGCACTGACCTGCGCTGGCGAAAAAGAACGGCAGGAACTGCTGAATGTAGTAATCGTAGGCGGTGGTGCGACCGGTGTAGAAATCGCGGGAGCTCTTTCAGAAATGAAAAACTTCGTCCTGCCGAAAGATTATCCGGACCTTCCCTCCAGCCTGATGCATATCTATCTGATAGAAGCCGGCCCGCGTTTATTGTCGGCCATGAGCGAGGAATCTTCCGCACACGTTGAGAAATATCTCCACACGATGGGCGTAAATGTCCTGCTCAACAAGATGGTGACGGACTACAAGGATCATTGCGTCATACTCAAAGACGGAAGTTCCATTGCTACCCGTACTTTCATTTGGGTAAGCGGTGTGACAGCACAACCTATCGGTAATCTCGGCAAGGAGTATCTGGGGCGTGGCGGCCGTATAAAGGTAAATGCCTACAACCAGGTAGAAGGGCTGGACGGCGTATTCTGCATTGGCGACCAGTGCATCATGCCCGAAGGCGACGACGGCTGGAAAGGCGGTCACCCCCAGCTGGCACAAGTAGCAATACAGCAAGGTAAACTTTTAGCCAAGAACTTGAAAAATCTGGAGAAGGGCAAAAAGATGAAACCCTTCAGATATAAGAATCTGGGTACGATGGCTACCGTCGGGCGTAATCGCGCTGTCGCGGAATTCAAGAAGATAAAAATGGGCGGCTTCGTGGCGTGGTTCATGTGGCTGGTCGTTCATCTGCGATCCATACTTGGTGTGCGTAACAAGGCTATTGTATTGCTCAACTGGATATGGAACTATTTTTCCTACGGCCAGTCCCTGCGCATGATTATCTATGCCAAAAAGGCCAAGGAAGTAATCGAGCGCGAACAGCGGCTTGCTTCCACTCATTGGGGCACAGACCTTCAAAGCGAAGGATCAGACGATGTAAAACCTCAACAATAGTTTCTGTACCCGAGGATAAAAGCAATCACTCACGGTAATACGCAAAGGGACTATCCTAATAAGTCCATAAGAACGAAATACATATCAATCATCATGATCCCCATATTCATTGCAGGCCCTTGTGTCATAGAATCGATGGAACTACTCGAAGAAGTAGCGGCTACATTAGTTCAATATTCACGAGACCTTAATGCTGAAATCATTTTCAAGGCATCATTCGACAAAGCCAACAGGACTTCCATCCATTCCTTCAGAGGACCGGGTATGGAGCGCGGCTTGCAGATGCTGCACGACATAAAAACAAAATACGGCCTTCGGTTGCTGACCGACCTTCACGAGAGCTATCAGGCAGCTCCCGTAGGAGAAGTTGTGGACATCTTACAGATACCGGCCTTTCTATGCCGCCAGACAGATCTGCTGGTAGCTGCGGCAAGAACGGGGAAAACCATCAACATCAAAAAGGCGCAATTCCTGAGCGGAGAAGATATGCGTTTTCCTGTAGAGAAATGTCGGGAAGCCGGAGCAAGCGAAGTATGGCTCACGGAACGCGGCACATCTTTCGGCTATCATAATCTTGTGGTCGACTTTCGTAACATTCCCATCATGAAGCCACTTGCCGACCGCGTTATAATGGACTGCACACACTGCGTGCAACGCCCCAGCGCCTCCAACGGTACTACCGGCGGCGACAGGGAGTATGTTCCTGCCATGGCGCTCGCGGCCAAAGCTTTTGGCGCTACGGGCTATTTCTTCGAGACGCATCCCACTCCCGACATGGCTCTGAGCGACGGCCCCAACATGTTACCTTTAAGTGAATTAAAGAATCTTTTGAGACAACTGATATAAGACGAACATGAGTAAATGGACAGAAACAGCGGTCAAGTGTCTGCGCGACGAAGCTGATGCCTTATTGGGATTAATCCCTCACATAGATCAGGATTTTGACCGTGCCATAGAAATAATACTGAACTGCAAGGGAAAACTCATAGTAACAGGTGTCGGCAAAAGCGGACATATCGGCGCCAAGATTGCCGCCACGCTTTCGAGTACCGGCACCCCCAGTTTCTTCATCAATCCTCTCGACGCCTTCCACGGAGACCTTGGCGTGATAAAATCGGATGATGTGGTTCTGGCCATCTCCAACTCCGGACAAACCGACGAACTATTACGTTTTCTCCCTTACTTCATCGAGCAGAAAATACCCGTAATAGGCATGAGCGGCAATCCGGACTCATTGCTTGCGCAATATGCCACGGCCCATCTCAACGTATCGGTCGACCACGAAGCCTGCCCCCTCGGTCTGGCTCCCACCTCGTCGACCACCGCCACCTTAGCCATGGGCGACGCAGTGGCCTGCGCCTTGATGGTAGCCCGCAACTTCCAGGCCTCAGACTTCGCCCAATTCCACCCCGGCGGTACGCTGGGAAAACGGCTGCTTACTAAAGCACGCGATGTGATGCGCACCGAGGATCTGCCGATAATCCCCCCCTCCATGCTGCTTGGCGAAGCCGTCATACACGTAAGCCGCGGCCGCCTCGGACTATGCGTAGCCGAAAGCGAGGGTAAGGTTGTAGGCATCGTCACGGACGGAGATGTGCGCCGGGCCATGGAGACTTCGCAAGACAGCTTCTTCAAACTTTCCGTAAACGACATCATGACACGACATCCCAAGTGCGTCTCTCCCGACACCCGGATCATGGAAATCGAAGAAATACTTCACGACAACAAGATACACTCCGTGCTCGTGGTAGACGAAAACGCCAGACTTCTCGGCATAGTCGACTCGTTCAGCACCATGATTTAGGAATCTGTCTGCCATAGTTGTTTTTTATGGGCAATCATCTCACTACATACGGTTGCCGGAGAAACAAGTTTTTCATCTCACTGCTTCTTCTTGCCGGCATATTATGCGGCCATATCCGTATGGCCGCAACCCCTCACCAGCCATCCGAAGAAACATCCGGCTGCCCGGCACCCGACTCGGCCATAGTACACTATCTGCAACAGGAGTTCGGTGTCAGATTCTCGGCAAACAACAGCATCGTCATCTTCAAGAACGGACAAGAGAAGTTCGACGATTTGTTCAAGGCCATACGCGCCGCCCGCAGCAGCGTACATCTCGAATACTTCAACTTCCGCAACGACTCCATCTCCGAGTGCCTTTTCCGTCTCCTCGCCGAACGAGTGCGCGAAGGCGTAAAGGTGCGCATCCTTTTCGACGGTTTCGGCAACAGTTCAAACAACCGTCCTCTCAAAAAGAAGCACATACAGAAGATACGCGAACAAGGTATCGAGATATACGAGTTCGACCCTTTGCGCTTTCCCTGGATAAACCACGCCCTGCACCGCGACCACCGCAAAATTGTGGTCATCGACGGCTGCGTGGCCTACACAGGTGGCATGAACGTGGCGGACTACTACATCAAAGGCAAGCCCGAATTCGGTGACTGGCGCGACATACACGCCCGCATAGAGGGCGACGCCGTAGGCGAACTGCAGGCCGTCTTCATCGGTTTCTGGAATAAAGTGACGCAACAGTCGCTACAAGGCCCGCAGTACTACCCGGGCGAACGGGAGGCCAAGGTGCTCTTTCCCGACCTGTCCGCCGACACCGACGCCACGGCCGGACACAAGACGGCGGGCGTTGTCAACCGCGATCCGCATACCTCGCCACGCATCATACACGACACCTTCGTAACGGCCATCAACGGCGCCTGCAAACAAATACAGATAATCAACCCCTACCTCACTCTCTGCCGCCACACGAAACGCGCCTTGCGCAAGGCGGCCCGACGCGGCGTCGATGTACAGATAATGGTGTCGGCCAAGAGTGACATCCCCGTTACGCCCCGCATCGTGGAGTATAATGTAGGACGGCTGATGAAAAAAGGCATAAAAGTGTATTTCTACGAGGGCGGATTCCACCACAGCAAGATAATGATGGTGGACAGCGTATACTCCTTCATCGGTTCAGCCAACCTCAACTCGCGAAGTCTCAGCTTCGACTATGAGTGTAATCTGCTTATCGCCGACACCGCCACAACCCGCCGTCTGCAAGAAATATTCGAAACTGACAAGCAAAGCCGCTGCTTCCTCTTCACTCCCGAGAAGCAGAAGGCACTGGGCACCTGGAAGCGCGTCAAAGGATGGCTCTTCCATTGGCTCTCACCACTCGTCAGGGAGGAACGCCCGCTTCCGGGCTCGCATATAAGCCTGCCGCGGCAATCAGACCTTCCCACGCCCCGGCCCCACGATATGGCTGCGCTCACGCTGCCGCCCTCCCCGCCGTTCCGCCATCGTCTGTCGCTCTGCCAATGCGCGCTCGCATAAAAAGTGGGACGCCTTGCCACTTTTGTGGGACGCCTTCCCACTTTTGTGGCATACCTTGCCACTTCCAGCACATGCCTTCGCCGCCGTAGCTGGCAATTGCGCCGGCAGGCACAAAGCACCACCATCGTCACACAACGCCAATAAAACAGGATTCTCATGCGCGATACCAGTTTTTCCATTACCAAAGCCATTGCCATCATCATGGTGGTGATGGCCCACGCGTGCGTCCCCGGTTGGACCTGCCGCTTCATCTATCAGTTTCATGTGCCCGTCTTCTTCATCTGCGCAGGATATTTCTTCAATACGCGCTATCTCAATGACGAAAAGACCTATCTGATGCGTCGCATCAAGGGACTTTATCTCCCCTTCCTTCGCTGGAGCCTTCTCTTCCTGCTGCTGCACAATCTGCTCTTTCCCCTCGGCCTGCTCAGCGAACAGTTCGGCAACAACGCCGGCGGCGTGCTGCATCCCTACACGTGGACCGAATTCAGCCGGCGCCTTTTCAGTATTGTCTTCAACATGTCGGGCTACGACGAATTCCTGGCCGGCTCCTTCTGGTTCTTCCGGTCCCTGTTCGTTGCGAGCCTGCTGTTTCTCATACTCTTCAAGGTACTGCGCCGCTTCAAGCCCGCTCTGACCGACGCACAGGCAGGGCAGGCCATACTCGGCCTCTCGTTCCTGGCCACGCTATGGCTCGTCGGCGCCGACTTCCGCATAGCCGGACTTGCCGGCGGCGGATATCGCGAACTGCTGGGCGTCTGCTTCTTCAGCGTCGGTTTTCTCTTCCGTGTCTACCGCGAGCGCGTGCCCCTCGGCTGGCCTCTCGCGCTGGGCTGTCTGCTCGTGGCGGTACTGGGAGCCAGCAAATTCCCTTCAAGCATGGGTCATCATGCCACACTGGCACAGTTCTTCTCGCTGCTGCTGCCTGCCGTGGCCGGTTTCGGTATGGTGTACATCCTCTCGCTTAAACTATCGCGCCACACCAACTTCCTCACAACTTCGCTCAACTACATCGGCAACAACACACTCTATATTTTTGCCTTCCACCTGTTGGCCTTCAAACTGGTCAGCGCCATCAAGGTGGGCGTCTACCACCTCCCGTGGGAAATGGTAGGCGGCCACACTGTTGTCAACGCACATCCCGACGACTATTTCTGGGTGCTCTATACCATTGTCGGCGTAGCGCTGCCGCTGGGAGTACGCGAACTCTACCGTTACTACGCAGCCCGCTACACCTTTACCTATGGCACCATCGGCCGCTATGCCTTGAAGTACCTGCTCCAGTTCCTTTTCCTCACAGGAGCCGCACTGAAGTGGCTGATACGTGCCATACGCGATACAGCCGTCGGCATCTGGCGCGGCATTCAAGAGATAATAAGCGCCTCAAACCCCAAAGACGAGTAAAAAACATCATCTCCCTCAGACAGATTCCTACCATGAAATGCAATATTGACTTCTTCATTGTAGCCCGCGACCACTCCGCCGAGTTCGCGCAAGTCGTCCGCGAACTGCTCGGACACCCTCTCGTGGAACGCGTATTCCTGATAACGGACTCGGAAGAGACGGTCGGCGAACTGGCCGGACAATGCAGCATCATCAAGGCCGAATCGTACACATCGGCCAAGACCCTGCGTGCCATATCACGCCAGGCCTCCGCACGTTACACGGCTCTCTTTCTCAGTGAACAGGCCTTCATGCCGGCCTACCGCATGATAGACCGCATAACACAGGTAGCTGACGACAGCGGCGCCCTGATGGTCTACACCGACCGCTACGAACTGCGGGAAGGGAAATGCGTCCCCCACCCCGTCATCGACTACCAGAGCGGCTCCGTGCGCGACGATTTCGACTTCGGACACTTCTGGTTAGTCCGCACCGAGGCGTTGCACGGCTTCAATGCGGAGAACAACAAAAGCCGTCTCAAGTTCTCGGCTCTCTACGCCCTGCGTCTCTACCTGAGCCGGCACGGCGAGATACGCCATCTGCGCGAAATGCTCTACACGGAAGGCGAGACAGATCTGCGACGCAGTGGCGAAAGACAGTTCGACTACGTGAATCCCGCCGCACGCGAGGTACAGGCCGAATATGAAAAGGTGTGCACAGCCCACTTCAAGGCCATCGGCGCTTGGCTTGCTCCCGAGGAGATAGACCAACTTCCGGCCACGACCGAGGAATATCCCGTGGAGGCCTCGGTCATCATTCCCGTAAGAGACCGGCAACGCACCATCGGCGACGCAATCGGCAGTGTACTCAGCCAGAAAGCCGATTTCGACTTCAACGTTATCGTTGTCGACAATCACTCTACCGACGGCACCACTGAAACAATCCGTACACTGGCACGGCAAGACGCAAGAGTCGTTCACGTGATTCCCGAACGCACGGACCTCGGCATAGGAGGCTGCTGGGACCTCGCCATAAGGCAGGCACAGTGCGGACGCTATGCCGTGCAGCTTGATTCTGATGATTTGTATAGCGGCACAGATACGTTGACACAGATTGTAGAGGCTTTCCGTAGTCAGAACGCTGCAATGGTTATCGGCGCCTACCGCATGGTAGACTTCAGTCTCAACACACTGCCGCCGGGACTCATAGCACATACTGAATGGACTGCAGACAACGGCCGCAACAATGCGCTGCGTATCGGCGGACTGGGAGCGCCACGCGCATTCCGCACAGACCTGCTCCGTAAAATCGGCTTTCCCAATACATCCTACGGTGAAGACTATGCCATGGGACTTGCATTCTCGCGACATTTCCGCATAGCGCGCATATTTGAGGAACTATACCTTTGCCGGCGCTGGGAAGGTAACTCTGACGCGGCCCTCCCACTCGACCGTACCAATGCACATAACCTCTACAAAGACAGCTTGCGGAGTGTGGAGATTGATGCGCGTCGCGCAATGATAACCCGTTGGGAACACCACGCCACGCAGGAGGAAATCATCAGTTTCTTTACCCGGCAGATGAATCTCTGGGACGAAGCAAGGAAAAGGTTTGACGAACTCGACAGTGACATACAGACACGGGAACTGGAAGCAGAGGATTACAGCCTTGCCGTACAATTCAATCCGCGCCGGATAGTCTCCACAGCCGCACGGGTAGACAAAAAGAACCTTTTGAAAAGGCCCTGTTTCCTCTGCGATCACAACCGGCCGGCAGAGCAGATAGCCCTGCCCGTAGAGGGCAAGTTCCAGATTCTGGTCAACCCGTTCCCCATACTGCCCCACCACCTTACGATTCCCACGCGCCGGCATCAGCCTCAATCTCTGTCGCTCATGCTTTCGGCACTGAGCCGTCTGGCCTGGAATATGCCCGACTTCCTCCTTTTTTATAACGGCGGACGATGCGGGGCATCCGCTCCCGACCATGCTCACATACAGGCCGGGGCAAAAGGGTTTGTTCCCCTGCAAAGAGACTGGCGTTTCTACGAAAACAGATTAGAGAAAATTTATCCGCTGGTAGGTGCGGACGAAGCGGAGCTTGAGGAAAAAGGTTACAACACCAAGGGTGTCGGGCTATACCTCCTGCACAACTATGCCTGCCCTGCCTTCGTATTGCTCGGCGGACAGGCCGAAGGCGACTTCTTCTTACTGAGCAAACTGCTCAACGTACTGCCCAAGCGCATCGGCGAGGAGGAGGCCGACCTCAACCTGCTCGCCTGGCGACAGGAAGGCGGCCCGGTCGACAATGACAGTGTCGTCATGGTGCTTTTCCCGCGCAGAAAACACCGTCCGGACTGCTATTTCGCCAATGGAAGCAGTCAGTTCGTGATAAGTCCGGGCGCTCTCGATATGGGAGGCCTTGTCATCACTCCCAGAGAAGAAGATTTCGAAAGAATGACGCCCCAGATCGCGACGGCAATACTTCGAGAAGTGGCTTGCACTGAGAGTCAGATGAGACAAATAGCCCGAAGACTGCATACAAGTAGTGCGCGGCAAAGCAATGAAGCCTTCGGAAAAGATACAGGTATTTCCTTTGAGAATGAACCGGATGTGGAAGTGGGCATACTACGCGAAGACAGCCTTCGCTTTACCCTCAACGGCCGCTTCATAGCCAAGGGAGCCGCGGTGGAAGGCCTGCAAGAAGCCGCATGCAAGGATGGCGGCATCTTGTGGAACGGCAATCTGTACAGCGACCTGACCTTTCACCCGCAGACGCCCTCGGCCACTTTCACGATAGAGGGCGTGACAATAGGCAAAGACTTCCACTGGCAACAGGAAGAGGTGCAGACCTTCAGGGGAATATTGCAGATAATCGTAGACGAGGAGAAACTGGTCGTCGTCAACAAACTGCCCGTAGAGGAATACCTCGAAAGCGTCATCAGTTCGGAGATGCGTGCCACATCCTCTACCGAGCTGCTTCGCGCACATGCCGTCATCTCCCGAAGCTGGCTTTTCAGCCAGATGATACGGCGCCGCATTCCCCGTCAGGGAGGCAGTTTCTTCTCCTTCGTGCGCAAAGACGACGAATACGTGCGCTGGTACGACCGCGAGGACCACTTGATTTTCGATGTATGCGCCGACGACCACTGCCAGCGCTACCAGGGCATCACGCGCAGTGCCCTCGCCAACGTGAAGGAAGCCGTGGAAGACACGCGCGGCATGGTGCTCATGGATGCGGAAGGTGAACTTTGCGACGCACGCTTCTCCAAATGCTGCGGCGGCATAACCGAACGTTTCTCCACATGCTGGAGCGATGAAGATGTGCCCTACCTGACGGCCGTGCGTGACGGCGACAATAACGGCAATGCTCCCTTGCCCGACCTCACGCAGGAAGCGGCGGCCGAAGCATGGATACGCTCGACGCCCGAATCCTTCTGCCACACCGACGACCAAGAGCTGCTCGGACAAGTGCTCAACGAATACGACCAGAAGACCACCGACTTCTATCGCTGGCGCGTAGAAATGACACAGGAGGAACTGAGCCAGATCATCCGCAACAAGCGCGAGGAGGACTTCGGGCACATCATCGACCTGCAACCCGTAGAGCGCGGCGTCAGCGGACGCCTGAAACGACTGCGTATCGTAGGCACGAAAAAGACCATGATTATCGGTAAGGAACTGGAGATACGCCGTTCGCTGTCGCCGACGCATCTTTACAGTTCGGCCTTCATAGTGGAGCGCGGCCCTGCCGGCACCGACGGCATACCCGAGAGCTTCACGCTTATCGGAGCCGGCTGGGGGCACGGCGTAGGCCTCTGTCAGATTGGTGCCGCCGCCATGAGCCATAAGGGCTACAGTTACGAAGACATCCTGCGCCACTATTATCCGGGAGCCACCATGCGCAAACTGTATTAACGAGCTCTATTACAAGAACGAAACAAGCAACTGAAAGATGAAAAGATTGCATGCACCATGGCGCTGGATACCTTCGCTTTATTTTGCCGAAGGACTGCCGAACGTTATCGTTACGTTCATCGCCCTGCTCATGTACAAGCGTTTGGGACTGAGCAATGAAGACGCCACCTTCTATACATCGTGGCTCTATCTGCCGTGGGTCATCAAGCCTTTCTGGAGTCCCGTCGTCGACATCCTGCACACCAAACGCTGGTGGATTCTGACCATGCAACTGCTCATCGGTGCCTCACTGGCCGGCGTAGCGTTCTCGCTGCATTGTTCGCCTATGGTACAATGGACGCTGGCATTCTTCTGGCTACTGGCATTCAGCAGTGCTACGCACGACATCGCGGCCGACGGATTCTACATGCTACAGCTCACGCCACGCGAGCAATCGCTCTACGTAGGCATCAGGAGTACATTCTACAGGGTATCGACCATCGCGGGACAGGGTCTGCTGCTGATGGTGGCCGGCACGCTCGAAGTGTACACACGCAGTCCGCTGAAGGCCTGGAGCATTACGTTCGCGCTTTCGGCCGCCATGTTCGGCCTGCTTTACGCCTACCACAAATATTACGCACTGCCGCGGCCGCAAAGCGACACCGCGGCGACGGTAAACGGCAGGCAGATGTTCAAGGCCTTCATCGACACCTTCATCAGTTTCTTCCGCAAGCCGGGAGTTCTGGCCGCCATCGCCTTCATGCTGCTGTTCCGTCTGCCTGAAGCGCTGCTTACCAAAGTCTGCCCGCTCTTTCTTGTAGACCCCATTTCAAAGGGTGGTCTGGGACTGACGACTTCCGAAATCGGTTTTGCCCAAGGCACGCTCGGCGTAATAGGCCTTATGGCAGGCGGCATACTGGGCGGAATAGTAGCCAGCCGCGACGGACTGAAACGATGGCTATGGCCCATGGTAGCGGCCATCTCGCTGCCCGACATTCTCTACGTAGCCCTGGCCTACTTCCAGCCCGAGGCGCTACACTGGGCCGCCGCCTGCATCTTCATCGAACAGTTCGGCTACGGCTTCGGCTTCACGGCCTACATGATCTACCTCATGCAATACGCACAAGGCCCGTCGAAAACAGCACACTATGCCTTTGCCACGGGGTTCATGGCCCTGAGTCTGATGATTCCCGGTCTGTTCGCCGGCTGGCTGTCTGACTTGCTGGGCTATCTCAACTTCTTTATCCTCATCATCGGCCTGTTGCCCGTCACCTTTATCGTATCGGCACTGATAAAGGTGGACGACAAACGCTAAATCCGCCTTCGGCTGCTCCGCTGCGAATAAACCGCGGTCACACCAGCGACAAGTGCGGGAAAAGTGGCAAGGCGTCCCACTTTTGTGGCATACCCTGCCACTTTTGTGGGACGCCTTGCCACTTTTTGCGGAACAGGCGCAAAGTTACAGATGAGATAATCGCGAAGCGGGTCAGTTATGCACCGGCGGTGCTGCCGTAGTTCCGTATACGCGGGCGTAAATCCCGCTCTTCACACGATCGGCATTGCTGCCAAGAAAGTCCTCATCGGTACTCATCAGCAAGAGCTTCAACCACTCTCCGGCCGGACGGTAGGGCGGCTGCATATAGGGCACATTGCTGAGCGTCAGCCCCAGCCGTTCGTAGAAACCGATGCGGCGAACGGCCAAAGCCGTTTCGGGCGGCTCCACCTCCAGAACTATGGGACGGCCGCCTGTCTCACTCTGCAAAAGCTTGAATATCTGTTGTCCCCATCCGTGTCCGCGAACTTGCGGACTAACGGCAAAATGCTCCACGTAAACGAAGTCTTCAAAATCCCAATAGCTGATGAATCCCGTCAGCCGGTCAGCATCCGCGAGGGCCAGCAGGCGGAACTGCTCCGACTGCCCTGCGAGTTCCTTCCACGCTTCGGTGGGCCTGCGCTCCTCGGGCGGAAACGCCGCCTCGTAAAGCGCCACGACCGCACTCCAGCAGGCTGCTTCCGGACCTACCGCCACCAATTTGTATTCATTCTGCAACATTCTCATCTGTAAAATGTAGTGAAAGTATTTTAGACAGACGGCTGCGCAACGCAGCCCCGTCGTCGAGCCGCACGGCAACGGTCAGCACCGCGCCGGTGGCGGTATATTCGCGCGCCGTTATCTGCGCACCGGCCTCGCGCACATAGCGCATGGCGACGTCGGCGTCGGCATAGGGCACGCTCACCCGGAAATCTGCCGTCATGATACGCTCTTCGATCACAGCTGCCCGCAGGGCCTCGGCCGCAGCCGTCTTATAGGCCACGGCCAGACCTCCCGTACCCAGCTTTACGCCGCCGAAGTAGCGCACCACCACAACAACGGCATCCGTCACCTCGGCCGAACGCAACTGCCCGCCGATGGGCTTGCCTGCACTGCCGGAGGGTTCGCCGTCATCGTTCTGCCGCGTCGTTTCTCCGGCAGGGCCGAGCGCGTAGGCGTAGCACACATGACGCGCATCGAAGTACTCCTTACGGTAGGAAGCGACGATGGCCTTTGCCTCGTCCACACTGGCGGCATGACGGGCAAAGGCCAGAAACCGGCTGCGCTTCTCCGTATAGACGGCCTCGCCGGGAAGGGCTATTGTCTTATAGGTATCGGACATATCGCCGCACTTTCGGGTTAGTCCTCCAACTTGCGGTAACGCAGGCGCTTGGGTTCTTCAGTACCGAGGCGCTTGGCTTTGTTCACCTCATATTCGCTGTACGTTCCCTCGAAGAAGAAGACGGTGCCGTCGCCTTCGAAGGCAAGAATGTGCGTACAGATGCGGTCGAGGAACCAGCGGTCGTGACTGATCACCACGGCGCAACCGGCAAAAGCCTCAAGTCCCTCTTCAAGTGCACGCAGCGTGTTCACGTCTATATCGTTGGTCGGTTCGTCAAGCAGCAGTACGTTGCCCTCTTCCTTCAGGGCCAGTGCTAAATGGAGACGGTTGCGCTCACCGCCGGAAAGCACGCCGCACTTCTTCTCCTGGTCGGCTCCCGAGAAGTTGAACTTGCTGAGATAGGCCCGGGCGTTGATGTCGCGGCCGCCCATGCGCATGAGTTCGTTGCCGCCGCTCACGACCTCGTAGACCGATTTGTCGGGCACGATGTCACGATGCTGCTGGTCGACATAAGCGAGCTTGACAGTCTCGCCCACCTCAAAACTGCCGGCATCGGCGGTTTCCTGCCCCATGATGAGGCGGAAAAGTGTGGTCTTGCCGGCGCCGTTCGGACCAATCACGCCGATGATACCACCTTGAGGCAATACAAAGTTCAAATCGGAGAAGAGCACTTTATCGCCGAACGACTTCGCTACGTGCTGGGCCTCTATTACTTTGTGGCCGAGACGCGGTCCGTTCGGAATGATTATCTCCAGCTTCTGCTCCTTCTCCTTCTGATCCTCACCGAGCATCCGCTCGTAAGAGTTGAGACGCGCCTTGCCCTTGGCCTGCCGGGCCTTCGGAGCCATCCTTACCCACTCCAGCTCGCGCTCGAGGGTACGGCGGCGCTTGCTTGCCACCTTTTCCTCCATCTCCATACGCTTGGTTTTCTGCTCCAGCCAGGAGGAGTAATTGCCCTTCCAGGGAATGCCTTCGCCACGGTCGAGTTCGAGGATCCAGCCGGCAACATCGTCCAGGAAATAACGGTCGTGCGTCACGGCTATTACGGTTCCTTCATATTGGTTGAGGTGCTGCTCCAGCCAGTCTATGCTCTCGGCATCAAGATGGTTGGTCGGCTCGTCAAGCAATAACACATCGGGCTTCTGCAGGAGCAGACGGCACAAGGCGACACGACGGCGCTCACCGCCGGAGAGGTGTTTGGCCAGCGCGTCGGCAGGCGGAAGACGCAGGGCGGCCATGGCGCGCTCCAGACGGCTGTCGAGATTCCACGCGTCGGTGGCGTCGAGCTGATCCTGCAACTCTCCCTGACGCGCAAAGAGCTGGTTCATTTTCTCCTCATTCTCATAATATTCGGGCAAACCGAACTTCTGATTGATTTCCTCGTACTCGGCAAGTGCGTCGACTACGGGCTGAACGCCTTCGCGCACGATGTCTATCACACACTTCTCATCGTCGAGCGGCGGCTCCTGCGGCAGATAACCCACGGTGTAGCCCGATGAGAATACCACCTCACCCTGATAGTCCTTGTCAAGGCCGGCGATGATTCTCATCAACGTGGATTTACCCGAACCGTTAAGGCCTATGATACCGATCTTGGCACCATAGAAAAAGGAGAGGTAAATGTTTTTCAATACCTGCTTGTTGGTCTGTCGGATTGTCTTGGACAAACCTACCATCGAAAAGATTATTTTCTTATCGTCAACTGTTGCCATATATTTTTTATTAATGTGTATTACTATTTCGTCGGGAGGCGGACAGATGGCACCTACTGCGGTACTTCAAGTCCTCGACACGGCCTTTACGCCACGTACTCCCTTTATTTTCTTAATAAGGTTCTTGAGCATCTGGACATCGTCAAGCATCACGGTCAGTATGCCCGAGAACAAACCGTCGTCGGAGTTGATGCTGATACTCCGTAACATAATGTGTTCTTCCTTAGAGATGATGGAAGTTATGTTATTCACAACCCCCAGATCATCCACTCCCACCACACGCAGCGTTATGGGGTATTTGCCCGCACCCTTACCGGCCCATCGTGCCGGCACAATGCGATAACCGAAACGACTGCGCAGAGCAGCCGCATTGGGGCAGTTCGTGCGATGTATCTTTATTCCACCACCCACAGTGATAAAGCCGAACACCTCATCACCGTATACAGGACTGCAGCAGCGTGCCATCTGAAAGTCCAGCCCCTTGAGATTTCTGTCGATGACCAGTACATCTTCACCGCCCTGCTTGCGCATTTCCTGCTCCGTATCCATGACATACTCGTCGGCACTACGAATTGCAGCCCTTTCGCCTAATCCGGCTTCACGGCGGACAAGTTCCTGATAACGCTCAATAAGTGCATTTATCCCTACCTTCTCTTCGGCAATCGCCCGATAGAACTCGGAGGATTCCTTAAAGCCGCTCTTTTTTATCAACTGGTTAATGACACTTTCATCCCAGTCTAACTTGCGGTTCTTAAGTTTCCTTTCGAGCAACTCGCGGGCCAGGACTCCTTCGCGGGCCTGTAGTTCGCGTACCGCCGTGCGTATCTTCGCTCTTGCGTGACCGGACACGACTATATTCGTCCACTCCATCTTGGGGCTCTGGGAGTTAGAGGTGAGAATCTCCACCGTAGAGCCGCTCTCAAGCTGCTGCCTGATAGGTACATTACGACCGTTCATGCGGCCGCCTACACAATGGTTGCCGACACCGGAATGTATATAATAGGCAAAATCCAGTACGGTCGCGCCGGCCGGCAGGCGGTAGAGATCACCCTTGGGAGTAAACACGTAGATCTCATGCTTGTCGCTCTTCGTAGCAAGGCTCTCCGTAAGCAAACCTTCGTTACCCGTTTCCAGAGCATTACGTATATCCGAAAGCCATGCGTCTACATCCGCGCCGCCGCTCTTTATTCCCTTGTAACGCCAGTGTGCAGCAAGTCCGTTCTCCGCTATCTCGTCCATCCGCTCCGTGCGTATCTGCACCTCCACCCACTTGTCCTCAGGGCCACGCACCGTAATGTGCAGACTTTCATACCCATTGCTTTTAGGCACGGTAAGCCAGTCCCGCAATCTTTTAAGAGTTGATTCGTAACGGTTCGTTATCAGAGAAAAGACTTTCCAGCATAGGGCTTTCTCTTCCTTCAACAGCTCTTTCTCATTCTTTACGTTAACGGGCTCCTCGATGATTATCCTTATGGCAAACAAGTCATAGACGCCGTTGAAACCGCACTGCTGTTTCTTCATCTTCTGCCAGATGGAATGAATGCTCTTAGTCCGGCCTTTCATGTGATACTTCAGGCCCTCGCGGTCAAGCATCTCGCGAATAGGCGCGGTAAACTTTTCCACATAAGCGTCACGCGTCTTCTTTGTGGCGTTCAGTTCTGACTTGATATGATAATAGGCGTCGTGTTCCAGATACTTGAGAGAGAGATCCTCGAGTTCACTCTTAAGTTTGTAAAGGCCGAGTTTATGGGCCAGCGGCGCATACAAGTGTGCCGCCTCTACCGACACTCGCCGCCGGGCTGCCATGTTCGAAGCATCCTTGATACGGCGCATGAGCACCAGACACCGGACAATCATAAGCAGGACTATCCGCATATCGCCTGCCTGCGAAACAAAGAGATTGCGGAAGTTATCCGTGTTCATCGTCTCCAGTTTCACTTCCATCTGCGATACGCGCATCATGGCATTCTGCATATCCGCCATGTCCTTGTCGCACAACGACGCGACAGAGGCGCTCTGCTCCTTGTCGCCCGCCAGTGCCTGAATGACGAAAGGAATAAAGATACGGCCCCGAAGCCCTATCTCTTCCGCTGCCAGACTGATGGTTTCCAAAGCCACCATTATTTTGTTGAGCCCGAACTCATCGCGAAGCGGAACACCGCCTTCCAGAAGTTTGCGCAAGACCTCCCTCACCAGCCGATAATCGGCATGGGAGGGCCGCAGTTCCCCGTTACGGAAAATCTCGCGCAGGCGGTCGAGCAACTCAAGCCGTTCTGCCGGTGTAAAATCATTCATAGTGCCATGTTTTTATCGTTCACTTTTCTTCGGAAGACCGTTCCATCCGTTCCTTCACCGCGTCAATCAGCCGACGGGCCAGACTCACTTTTCCCGGCACGGGCGGCAGATCATCCATATCGTACCACCCTCCCTTATTGAGTTCCGAGCGCTGAAGTTCCAACTCTCCCCCAGCATATTCGGCCGTAAAGCCTATCATCAGATTGCAGGGAAAGGGCCACGCCTGACTGCCGAAATAGCGCAGGTTCTTTATGCGGAGATGCGTCTCCTCCATCACTTCGCGGGCCACGCATTCCTCAAGCGTCTCGCCAGTCTCCACAAAACCAGCCACAAGGCCGAGATAATCGCCGCGGAAGTTCCGGGCCTGCACAAGCATTATTTCACGGCCGCGCGTTATGGCCACAATCACGGCGGGAGAAGGCGACGGCCAAATCTCCCTGCCGCAGCAAGTACAGACCTTGGAGATGTCGGTTTTCATGCGCATCGGAGCTCCGCACACACTGCAAAAATGTGTCTGGGCATCCCAATGGACGAGTTCGCGAGCCTTGCCGGCCATGGCATAGTGCGCCGCCGGCAGCAGGTCGAACGAGGCGCGCAGCCCCACCATCTGACTGTTTTCAAGACCCGAGCCTTCGGCAAGCGCCGCGGCAAAGCACGGAACACCTTCCGTCGGAGGAAGGCGGAACACGGTGCCGCGAACGTGAAGGGACTTCGGAAGTTCTTCGAAACAAGGTATATCCTGTGCCCCGTCGAGCATAAGGGCGTCGTCACGAAACAGGAACCAGTAATTTTTCATGCTCATCATCATTCTTTCCTACAAGCCTGCGAACAAGCATGCCTGCCAGGACATGAAAATGAAACCGGCGGGCCGCCACCCTCAAGTATTTCCCAAAAGATAGCGTCCGCCGGTTTCGTGTGTTTGTCCGTCAGCTTCAGAGTCCGAGGCTCTTCAGGACGGCCTCAACCTTCTCAGAGGCATCTTCGCGGGCACCATCGTAGCACTTCGGGCAACCCATCTGTCCCATCACCTCGATGTAGAACTTAATCTTAGGCTCCGTACCCGAGGGACGGACACTGACTTTCGTACCGTCGGCGGTATACCACTGCAGCACATTGCTCGTTTCAGGCATCACGAGGGCCGTTTCGTTGCCTTCGGCGTCGTATTGTTTGAGGGTGGCATAATCCTTTGTGCAGACTACAGGCGAACCGGCAATCTCCGTAAGGCGGTTCTCGCGGAAACCGGTCATCATGGCCTTTATCTCATCTGCGCCGCTCTTGCCGGGTTTTACTACATTGACCGTCTTGTTCAACGAGAAACCGAACTCCACGTAAATGTCCATGAGCACATCGAAGAGTGTCTTACCCTGATCCTTGGCCCATGCGCAGATCTCGGCGAGCAGCGAGCAGGCCGAAACGGCGTCCTTGTCGCGCACGAAGTCCTCAGCCATGAAACCGTAGCTCTCTTCTCCGCCACCGATATACTGCTTCTTGCCCTCGTTGAGACGGATCTCGCGGGCTATCCACTTGAAGCCGGTGTAGCAGTCGTGCATCTCCACGTTGTACTTGCGCGCGATTTCGCGGATAAGTTCGGTGGTGACGATGGTCTTGACGATAAATTCGTCGCCCTTCATCTGTCCCTGTGCAATACGGTTCTTTATGATATAATAAAGGAATATCATGCAGGTCTGGTTGCCGTCTACAAGCACCCACTCGCCCTTGCTGTTCTTGCAGGCCATGCCCACACGGTCGGCGTCAGGGTCGCTGGCCATCACGATGTCAGCGTCAATCTTGCGGGCGAGTTCGAGCGCCATGGTCAGCGCCTCGCCGTTCTCGGGGTTAGGGCTGACCACGGTGGGGAAGTCGCCGCTCTTCACCATCTGTTCGGGCACGGTGTAGATATTCTCGAAGCCCCAAAGCTTCAACGAGGCGGGGATGAGCGTCATGCCGGTGCCGTGAAGCGGCGTGTACACGATCTTCAGATCCTTCTGGCGGGCGATGCAGGCCGGGTCGATGGAAAGGCTGTGCACCTTCTCCAGATAAATATCGTCGATCTCCTTGCCTACGATGGTAATGAGTTCATCGTTGCCCTTGAACTTGATGTCGGCCACAGACACTTTGTTCACCTCGTCGATAATGCCCTTGTCATGTGGAGCCAGCACCTGCGCGCCGTCGTCCCAATAGGCTTTGTAGCCGTTATATTCCTTCGGATTGTGACTGGCCGTGATGTTGATGCCGCTCTGGCACCCGAGATGGCGGATGGCAAAGGACATTTCTGGCGTGGGGCGCATATCATCGAAAAGATATACATGGATGCCGTTTGCCGAGAAGATGGCTGCCGAAGTCTCGGCGAAGAGGCGCGAGTTGTTGCGGCAGTCGTGGCCCACCACTACAGAGATCTTGTCGCGACCGGCAAAGTTTTTGTTCAGATAGTTGGCCAGGCCCTGCGTGGCGGCGCCAACGGTATAGATGTTCATGCGGTTGGTGCCCGGGCCCATGATGCCGCGCAGACCGCCCGTACCGAACTCAAGCGTGCGGTAGAAGGCGTCAATAAGCGCCGTCTTGTCCTCGTCCTCCACCATGGCCTTCACGGCTTTCTGCGTGTCGGCGTCGTAAAGAGGGCTGGTCATCCATTCGCGGGCCGTAGCCTCGCATTGTCTGATAAGTTCTTCGTTGTTCATTGCTATTATGTTTTTTGTTGTTCAGTCAACGTTTTCAATGCACAAAGATACACATAAATTCCGACAAGCGGTTTCTCGGAGACATTAATTATAATATAATATGTTGCCATAATAGCTATTATAGGCACTGCAGCTATTATGACCACAATAAACCGTATAAGGCCTAAGAGTGGGACGCCTTCCCACTTTTGTGGCAGGCAGCCCCACTTTTGTGGCAAGGCATGCCACTATCGCACGAAGACACGCCGGTCACCGGAAAAGGGTGCGACTAAAAAAACGGCAAGAATAATTTGGCCGTCTCGACACAAAGGTTTACATTTGGCCTCAGAAAGACACGACCCGGCAACACGCCCGCCGCCCTGCGGCACTCGGGCAAGGCGCCGCAATTACTCCGTGTCTGCCAGAAACCGTTAAATTACACACATCTATGAAAACCGAATTAATCATGCAGGCCCTTGAGGCCAAACACCCCGGCGAACAGGAATACCTGCAGGCGGTGCGCGAAGTGCTGCAAAGCGTGGAGGAGGTTTATAACGAACATCCCGAATTTGAGAGTGCCAGCCTCATCGAACGCCTCGTAGAACCCGACCGCATCATCACTTTCCGCGTGCCCTGGACCGACGACCACGGCAAAGTTCATGTGAACCTGGGCTACCGCGTGCAGTTCAACAACGCCATCGGCCCCTACAAGGGCGGCGTGCGCTTCCATCCCTCCGTCAACCTCAGCATTCTGAAGTTCCTGGGCTTTGAGCAGACCTTCAAGAACGCACTCACCACGCTGCCGATGGGCGGCGCCAAGGGCGGTTCCGACTTCGCGCCCAAAGGCCGCAGCGACCGCGAGATCATGCGCTTCTGCCAGTCGTTCATGCTGGAACTCTGGCGCCACGTGGGTCCCGACCTCGATGTACCGGCCGGCGACATCGGCGTAGGCGGCCGTGAGGTGGGCTACCTCTTCGGCATGTACAAGAAACTCGCCCGCGAGCACACCGGCACGTTCACCGGCAAAGGACTCGAGTTCGGCGGCTCCATACTCCGCCCGGAGGCCACAGGCTTCGGCGCCCTCTATTTCGTCAAGGAAATGCTGGCCATGCAAGGAGAACAGCTGCAAGGAAAGACTGTGGCCGTATCGGGCTTCGGCAACGTGGCCTGGGGCGCCGTCAAGAAGGCTACCGAACTGGGAGCGAAGGTCGTGACGCTGAGCGGCCCCGACGGTTACGTTTACGATCCCGACGGCGTGAGCGGCGAAAAAATCGACTATATGCTCGAACTGCGCCTGTCGGGCGAGGACATCGTCGCCCCCTACGCCGAACGTTATCCGGGCGCCACGTTCTTCGAAGGACGCAAACCCTGGGAGCAGCTGGTGGACATCGCCCTGCCCTGCGCCACGCAGAACGAACTCGACGGTGACGACGCACGCCGCCTCACGGAAAACGGCGTGAAGTTCGTGGCCGAAGTCAGCAACATGGGCTGTACGGCCGAAGCTGCCGAATATTTTGTGGAACACAAGACCGTCTTCGCACCCGGCAAGGCCGTCAACGCCGGCGGCGTGGCCACCTCCGGACTGGAAATGACGCAGAACGCCATGCACATCTCCTGGGGCAGCGAAGAAGTGGACAAGCGTCTGCACCAGATAATGAGCGATATACATGAGCAGTGTCTGAAATACGGCCGCCAGCCCGACGGCTATGTCAACTATGTGAAGGGCGCCAACATCGCGGGCTTCATGAAGGTGGCACGCGCCATGATGGCTCAAGGCATTATCTGACGACCTGTTCCCGATACACACAAGCGGACCGGAACGCCGAGGTCTCACGACCCTCACGCGTCCCGGTCCGCTTCTTTATATATCCGCCTTCGGTTTCAGCTTACTCACTACTTTCGCCGCCCTGTCCCTTCAGCACGGCGCCACATGAGTGGCGGCCGTCCATCAGTATGGCCAGCGGCTCGGGCAGGCGCACATGACGCAGGAAGGCACTCTCGTGCTCAGCCGGCAGACTGTCGAGCCACGCCTCGTCGAGCGTGCCGTCGGCGATGTAGGGATTGATGGTGAAATATCCCACTCCGAACGATGTCAGATTCTGGAAAAAATGCGTGCCCTGACTCGGGTCCACACGATAATGGCTCAGTCCGCTTTCCACAATAAGCCGCGCCGCGCTGATATGCGGCCACTTCACGGGAATGCCCAGCCAGGGATCGCTGCTGCCCCAGCGTCCGGGGCCGATAAGCACGTAGCCGCTGTCGCCGTCGAGAAAGGTGCGGTTGAGTTTCTCCACCTCGCGGGCGATAAGCGGATTGTTGGCGGGATTATAATCCTTGGTCTTCACATACACAATGTCACACACATCGTTCACCACACCATTGCCCAGGGCATGGGGAGTAGTGATGAGGGCTTCGCCGGGGCGTATGCTGTCAAGATCAAGCGTCACCGACTCCTTGTTATCTACGATGGGACGTATTTGCAACAGGTAGAAATAGGCCTTGTCGTTCTCTATGTTCATGGCAAACTCTATCTCGACGGGCCTTCCCATCTCCGCTTTTCCGATGTGCAGCAGATGGTTGACGGTCTCCGCCAGAGGATAGGCGCCGTGCTGCAGGATGCCGGCGAACGTGATGAGGGGGCGCCCCACAGGATAGTGACCGTCGCGTATCATCTGGTCGGCCGGATCGAAGGTCGAGGCCACATAGCGCATGTTTCCGTCTATGGCCGGCGCTTTGCTGAAGGGTACCTTCGCCAGATTGAAACCGTCGTCCACCTGAAACTCCTCGGCGGTATTCGTAAGGTCGAGGGCACAGAAATGATGCTGCGTCTCGCGCAAGGCAAGATCGGTAGTGGAAAGCTGCAATACATGGTGCGGATGGCACGGCGAGAAACGTAAGGCCTGTCCACCGTCTACGATATATTTGCCAAGGCCGAAGGCCACGTTACACGTGCCGTCGGCGGGCTGCTCGTCGTCCAGCGGATAGAAATTAAGCGAACGCGCCACGCCTGACAATGTGGGATAGAACAGTTCCTTTCCCTCGGGGGTGACATGCACGGAGCCGACCACTTCCTGCAGGACTATGGCCATTTTTTCCTGATCTATAAGATTCTGCGTAGCTGTCAGATAGGCTTTGCTGTCGGAGTAGAACACGGAGGCGTAGACAGCCTTGATGGCCGAACGCAGCAGGCGGAGCATTTCTTCCTTTTGTTCCACCTTGGGTATCATGTAGGTCTTGTACACACCGGCAAACGGCTGATAGTGGGAATCCTCCAGCAAGCTCGACGAGCGTACGGCTATGGGGCCGTGCACTACCTCGAAAAGCGCCAGCAGGTCGTCGAGCAGACGCTCGGGCAGGCAGGCGGCCTCGAAGGCGGCGAGAATCTCGTCATCGGAAGCATCGCTAAGCGCTACGGGGTAAAGGTTGTTATCCTCCATGAACTCATCGAACACATCGGTGCAGATGACGACGGTCTTCGGAATATCGACCGTAAAATCCGGATGGACCAGGCGGGGATAACGCTTTACCATCGTACCCATAAAAGCCAGTCCGCGCCCTTTGCCGCCAAGCGAACCGTTGCCGATGCGCGCAAAGTTGCTGTACTGGTCGAAACGGTCTTTCTGGTAGATGGCCACGACGCCTTCATTCTTCATCTTGCGGTAGCCCACAATCAGGTCGCTGATGAGCTGACGCGCCTGCGACATGTTATTATACTCCACGACATCGACCTTTTTGAGTATGACGGCCGGCGGAAACATGGCGCGCGAGAAGAAAAAGCGTGAGAAGTGATTATGCGCCAGATGATACCGGAGAGAATCATCGGGTATGAGATGAAGTTTGCGCTGCAGATCTTTCAGATCTTTAATACGCATGATTTCCTCTCCGGTAGACGGATTGACAATAATGAAGTCGCCGAAGCCGAAATAGGCCATGATGTGTTTGCGCAGATCCTGCGGATAGCTTTTGGAGTTCTTACTGATAAACGATGCGCCAAGCTCTCCGGCATATTTTTCATTGGCGGCCTCGCTCGACTCCAGTATAAGAGGAACCTGCGGGTCGAGGTTGCGGATGTATCGGCCCAACTCGTAACCGGCAAGACCGTTCTTGACACCGCCCTGCATAAAACTCATGTCGGACACCACGCCGAGGATGTTCTCGCGATAGGTGCGGTATATATCGACCGCTTCTTCATAGGTTCGTGCCAACATGATTTTAGGCCGGCCGCGCATGCGCAGAGTCTTCAGGTGATCATTGAGGGCTTCCTTGGAGAACTCACGGCTCTGTTCCAGTACGAAGCGGTAAAGATGCGGCAGGGCCGATGAGTAGAAACGTACGGAGTCTTCCACCAGCAATATAATCTGCACACCTACCGAAGCGGCGTCTTCGGGCGCGTTCCACTTGTCTTCAATCAGCTTGATAATGGCCAGCAGCAGTTCAGCATTGCCCAGCCACGAAAAAATATAATCTATACCGGTAAGATCTTCACTCGCAACACGCCGGCTTACCTCTCGCGAAAAAGGAGTAAGCACAACAATTGGAATGGCAGGATGCTGCCGCTTGATATCCTTGGCATCTGCAAAAATATCGCGGTTGTCCATGTTCGGCATCACGATGATTAGCTCGAAATTGCGGTCGGAAAGTTCTTTCAACGCTTCCTCTTTTGTTGTCACCTGCGTGAAACGAGGCGGATAACGCAGCGACAGGGCCGTATATTCATTGAAAATCTGCTCATCTACCCGACCGTCGTCCTCCAGCATGAAGGCGTCATATTTGGTCGCTATGAGCAGTACGTTGAAAATGCGCTTGTTCATAAGTTGCGCAAAGGGTGTGTCACGCAGGACTATGTCCTTTAATTGGGGGATATTACTCATGGTGAGTTGGGGTTTATTCGTCTTACAACTACGGAGTTTCTACATTAAATTGCAATCTGTCAATACCATATTACATCATACACGCTGGCCGCAGCAAACTGCTCAAGAAGCCCGCGCGTATACTCCACGGCATTCTCCACTACTTCGCGCCGGCCGTCGTAGCCGTTGACAATAAAGAGCAGGCGGTGGGTTTCCATTGAAGCCATCGTCCGCTCGCTATCGCTCGTAGGTGTAGCAAAAGCTCCGACAGCATCCCGATAAGCAGGCAAATGCTCTATGTTTAACGCGCCGCGCCCTATGCCTACATAAGCCTCGTTGCGACGACCGAAATCCAGGATGATCTTTTCAGAAGCCAACTTGTCGGCATCAATAACCGCTGTTGAATATCCGAAACATATAGAGACAAGATTACCGATGTCTACCAGCGTATCAACACTGTTTAATGTCTTTCCCTGCAAAACACGCCGCACCAACTGCTCACACGCGGGCCGATAACGGCTCGGGTCTTTTCCTGCAGCTTTGTAAGCAGCCCTTGTAGCAGCAATGCTGCTCTGAAGTTTTATGGAATTGATATCATAGGCTTGCTTCAGTGCGTCCGCCTGCTCTCCAAGCATCGTCCAAAGTTCAGGGGAAGTAGTACTGTTTACGACTGAAGCTACTATGGCCGCTCCTATGAAGTCCGGGCATGTTTCTTTGAATAGTCTTGAAGGTTCTATGATTATTGACATCTTGTTGAAGAATATGTTCTTTATTTTTTACACAAGGCATAAAAGTCGCACGAATCACAGTTCCGGGCCACATCAGTAGCCACAAAATCATGTTCCTCATCCAGAATTTCCTCCAGAAGCTGTTCCAGCCGTTCCTTGAACTCCGGTGCGATTTTTCTGAAATCGTACAATTCTTCACCGGCATAATTCAAATAAGGCGAATAGGTTTCGGCTGAAGCCTTATGCACGAAGAAGAGTGACGGAACAATCGGTAATTTTGCCTGTTCCACCAAGGTCAACGAATAGAGAAATGTCTGCAATATATAATGCGGATGATTCTTATCGGGCACGAATAATTGTTCCATATCGCGCGCCTTCTCGGGATTTCCGCCAGTCTTATAATCCACGACCCGCAAACATGACAAACCGTTAATATCAATAACATCAAGCCGGTCGATATTGCCGAGAAGCGTCATTCCGACGATTTTCTCTCCACTGCGCACGGTGAGCGGCATGGATACGGATAGTTCCATTCCTTTCACCTCGAAGGGAGCGATGTGCAAATCATGCCGCAAAAGATTCTTCAAGTAGCTTTTCACCACTTCCTCTACGAGCACATCGGGCGTTTCATTCTCCTCGACAAACGCGCGCCGCACATATTTCAACAAAGTTATTTCTCCTTCTTTATCAAGCAATGAAGTCAGGAATTCTTTGGTAACAAGTCCTTTACGACGCACAACCTGCTCGTCGCCATAGATAAGTTCCGCGGCCTTGTGGAATATGGTTCCGAACGTATTGGGGGCGAGTACGGCCGTTGCGGGCTGTTCGCGCTTCAACCGCGCTACATACCTGAAATAAAACTGTAGCTGACAACGCAAATACGTATTGATGGCTGAAGGAGAAATCCTGGCGATGCGTTCCGCAAGATCCGCCGGTTTTCTCACGGCGGTAAGTGCTTTGCTTCCGGCATGTAGTTTTCCAGTCAACGACAATTGACGGACGGGCAACCCGCTCTCTATCTTCAACTGCGTCATGAAGCGCGACATCTCACCGGAATTATTGCCATCGGCCACACCATTATATATCATACGCACATGATGCGCCCGCTGAATCAGACGATAGAAATAATAGGCATAAACCGCCGTTTTGTGGCGTGAGGTCGTCAGGCCGAATTCACAGCGCAAGTTGTAGGGGATGAAAGAAGATTCCACCATACGCCCAGGCAAATACCCTTCGTTGACAGAAAGGATAAGTACATTTTCGAAATCGAGGCCTCGGGTTTCAAGCATACCCATTATCTGCAACCCCACCACCGGTTCGCCGTGAAAGGGAACAGCGGTCTGACGCATCACCTGCCTGACCAGGCGCGACAAGGTCGTAATTGTGACATCAAGCAGACCGTTTTCCGCAAGCCGGGCAAAGCGGTTCAGTATCGTATAGGTCTGGAAATAAGCTTCGGTCGCCAGTATGTTTTCAAAATCCTCATGTCCTTTCCCTTCTTTCTCCCTCATCTTAGCCACAGACTGCGCCGCTTCCTTTGTCGCCGCCTTTGCTCTGTCGAGCCAAGCGGTAATGCTTTCATCATCGCCAGCCGCCAGTTTTTCTATCAACATAAATGCCGCGGTATGATGAAGAGGAAAACCTTTGGTTATATTGGTTTCCTTCACGGCCGGAGGCAAGGAATGAAGCACAGGCAGCAACATCTTTTCATTACAAAGAACGATGGCAGTGCGCTTGGCATCGGCCGTAAGATGACCGTCAAGCCATGAACCGATGGTACGGGCTCCTGCATTCTCAGCCGGAGCCGATACATATTCTATATCTTTATCATGGCGCAGGTTGTCGAACAGTTCCGGGGAAAGTTCGCCGGGGAAGAGTTTCATGTTGCGTCTCAGAAAAACCCCGGCCTCATTCTCGACATTCTCTTCCGTATAATATGTGTCATAGTCCCAGTAGAAGAAGGCCTTGCCCTGCTCTTTCAAATAGCCGAAGAGCGTTTCCTCCACCTTGTCGAGTACATTGAATCCCACGAAGGCGTAGTGGCTGACCCCTTCGGGCAAAGCCGTCTTGCCGGCGAGCAGTTGCCTCACGACCCCGCGATAGAGCGCGCCCTCATAAGCCAGTCCGTCAGAAGCGAGCTCGGCGTTCAGCCGTTCGTAGAGCGGCAGCATGACATTCCACAACTCGAGGAATTTGGTACGTATCTGCGAGTTTTCTTTCAAGGAAAAGTCGCGGAAGAAATCACGCAGTACCTGCTCATGCTCCTCGTTAAGCCCGCCGCCGGCGTCAAGTTCCTTTATCTCCTTGATGTTGCGGAAGAGCCGCGCCACATCGGCCATATTCTTGTCCACATCGTCAAAGTCGGCGAGCAACCGTTCGCCCCACCCATAGAAGAAGTCAAGCGTTTCCTGGCTATGGGTGAGCTGCACATAATGCCTGTGAAGACGGCAGACCGCCTCTACAGGATCGACCACACGGAGCGATGAAAGCGAACCGAAGAATTCACTGATAGTCATATACCGCGGCGCCCACATCGGCCCCGCAAAACTTTCGTCACTCTCAGGCACGAGATATTCGTTCATGAAGAGACTCGCACGCTTGTTAGGGAAGACGACGACGAGACGACTCAGGTCATTGTTCATTTTCCGCCGCAGGTCGTCGGCCACGAGCTTAAGGAACGGTTTCATGCTGTTACTGGAATAAATCATTCAAACTTACCTCTTTTATCTCTCCGGTATAGACGAACCACAAGTAGCCGCGCACATTGGCGTGCCCCATGTCGCGAAGCAAAGCACAATAGTCACGCACTTGCGTCACATACCTTTCACGGCACTTGCCGAATTTGAAGTCGACGACGACCGTCTCTTCACCGCGTGTCATCACACGGTCGGGCCGGTGCACGGCCAACGTGCCGTCGCTGCGCCTGCTCAGTATATCCTGCTCGTTAAAGAGTTTCCACGTACCGTCGAACCATGCCGCGGGCCCGGGCGCCTCAAGGCGGCGGAGTATCCATGCGCGTATTTTCCCGGCATCGGCCTTTTCCGGCAACAAGCCTCTGAATTGCAACGCGGCTATGGCGTCGTCCAAATCATCCTTGGTAGCAATCATGGAGAACAGATGATGGAACAACTTGCCATTGTCTATGTATTGTTCCTGCCGGCGTTCGGACGCGTCGGTCGCTTCATCTTCATTTCCGATGAACTTCTGCGCGTCGGTCGACTGGCGGAAAGCCACCCGGCTCTCATAAGAACAGAGCGCCATCGCTTCGGAAACGATCTCCAAGGGCTTCTCCGGCTCGTCGGGAGCGGGAACTGCCGCGTCCGAGGCCTCGTCGGCCAATGCGCAGGCGTCGCATTGTGCCAGCAGGTCGGCCATGCTCTTCAGTCCGCCGGTCTTGCCGGGCACACCCCATATAAGCAAGTTGCGGCGGGCACGGGTAAAGGCCACGTACATCATATTGAGATTTTCGATGCGGCGGCTGAGATGTTCCTCCTCGTACTGCCCGGCAAAGACGGACTGCCGCATCGTACTGTTGACTGATACGGGTACCAGCGGCAACTTGTCGTAAGGCTGCGCGGACGGGTTGCACCAAAAAATATCATCGTTGCGGTCGCGCTCAACAGACCAGTCGCAATAGGGCACAAAGACGGTATGGAACGCCAGTCCTTTCGACTTATGAATGGTCAATATGCGTATGCCGTCGAGTTCTCCGGCCGGTATAGCTCTCTGACAGAGCGTTTCGTCCCAGTATGTCAATAACTGTGCGAGCTCCGTTCCACCGTTGTCAATGAATTCGAGCACAGTGTCGAGGAAGCAAAGTACGTATGGCGCCGCATTTTCCAGTTTGTCCACCTCAAGCAGGCGCACCAGAGCCTCGCACAGTTCATAAAGGGGCATCGCCAGTAACTTTTCACGCTCTTCGGCGAGTTTCTCCGGCAGACAGGCGACGCCGTGACGCGTCACCTTTTCCCAGTCCGTTACCTTGTCGCCCGCCTGCTGACGGCGAATCTTGGCCACATAGGCCAGCGATATGGTGTCGGTCGGATCCTGCATATAGCGAAGGGCGTGGACTATCATCTCCACGGCCGGCGATCCGGACAGCAGGAAAGCCTCGTCGGAAACGACAGGGATGTCGGAAAACTCCTCGGCAAAGAAGTCGAGAATGGCAACGCCCTCGCGTTTGCGGCGAACGAGGATGGCCATGTCGCCATAGGCCACGCCGTCTTCGTGCAGCCGGTATATCTCGTCGGCCAATGCCGGCGCAGCGACGGTCTCGCCGTCGGGCGTGTCGGCCATTTCGTCCCCGGCGGCGGCCGGGCAGAGGGCATCGGCCAGATAGACGCGCACCTCTCCCCCCTCCTTTCCGCAACACTGCTGCACGGTATCGGCATAAATGGCCCTGATGCGTTCCGTGCCGGCTATACCGTCGAGGAGTTCGGCGGCACGGGGAAAAAGCGCGTTGTTAAATTCCACAATGCAACGCGAGGAGCGAAAGTTATGGTCGAGAGTACGGATGTCCACCGGTCCCTGCCGCAGGTCACTGCCGATGCTCTCAAGTATACGCCAGTCGCCGCCGCGCCAGCGGTAGATGCTTTGCTTCACGTCGCCCACAAGCAGGCAGCTGTTGCCCTGCGCCATGTTTTCGACAAGCAGATTACGGAAGTTGCTCCACTGCAGATTGGAAGTGTCCTGAAACTCGTCTATCATGACATGACGGAACTGCGTGCCGGCTCTCTCGAATACGAAAGAAGCGTCGTCGCGCCCCACGAGACGATTGAAGAGCAGCGGCGTGGCGGCCAGCATGAAGCGGTTGTTCTCGGCATTGATGTCCTGCACCTCGCGGCGTATCTCGCCCAGAAGTCGGAGCGGATTGAGATGTTGCAGGCACAGGCGGCAGCTGTTCACCGTCGTGGCACCGGCCGAGCGGATGTCCTCGAGCGCCAGCAGCAGGCCGCGCAACTGTTCGGCCCGCTCCATGAGCGCGGGCCGCTTGCGGTCGGCGGCACGCAGCCAGTTCTCCGCAGCGGCCATCTTCTTGACCACATTGGCCTTGGGCGCCTCGCCGGGAGGATTGTTCATGACAGCAGCCACATACGATTCAAGACTGCTGCCATAGGAGAAGTCGGCATAGCCGCCACCCGAATCGCGCACAATGCTGTCGAGCGTCGCGGCGGCCTCCTTCATCTTCGCGGTAATATCGGCGGAGAGCCTGGTCAGTTCGCGCTTATATTCGCGCAACGCGGACTCGAATCCGAGCACCGGCAGGAGCGTCTCCTCATTACGCATAAAGGTCTCATCCGTAAGGTTATAGGCCAGCGCGTTTATTTCTTTACTTACATCCCACCGGCGGTTGTCATCAATGCGTTCGCGCACGTAGTCGAGCACCCACCTGCGCACTTGCGGACGGGCGCTGAGAGCCGTGAGCAGACGCTCCACGGCAGCGTTTATCACCTCGCGGTCGTTGATGTCTACCTTCAGTCCGGCCGACAGGCCGAGGTCGTGTGCCAGCGCGCCGAGCAGTGACTGGAAAAAGGCATCGATAGTCTGCACACGAAAATTGTCGTAATCGTGAAGAATAGCCCGCAGGGCCGTATGGGCGCGCCGGCAGAGCTCTGCGGCATCTATGCCGGGCTGCAGTTCCATCACCTTACGCATAAAGCCTGACGGCGACCGACCGTCGGACGATGCCATGGCACACAATTCGTCGATGATGCGTTCCTTCATCTCCGCGGTGGCTTTGTTGGTAAAGGTAACGGCCAGAATATGGCGGTGCGACGGGGCCTCGCAGCCCAGCAGCATGGCTATGTATTCAGCCGTAAGGGTGAATGTCTTGCCCGAGCCGGCAGAGGCCTTGTAGACGGTAAGGTTTCCTTTCATCGGCATTCGTTGTTCTACTTTTCGGATAGCAAAGTTAATCTTATAAACTGAAAAAAGCCTGTCAGAAGACACATTTTTATAAAAAGGAAGCCGTTACAATCGGCAACAGACCGGCCGCAACAATGCCGGAAGGTATCTCGGAAACACGTGACGCCGGTCATGAAAATACTCAAATAGCCATTTTAACATTTCTTGCTTTTGGACGAAAAAATTCGTATATTTGCAACAGCGAAGGGGCAGACCAATGCGGTCTGCCCCTATTTAGTAGGTTTTTCGGGCGTATCGCCAGGCCAAAAGTCCTTATTCCTGTTGAAAAAGCAAGTAATGGAAGTGACAAAAGCAATACTTGCATTTTCAAAAAGGTTACTTCCAAATCGAAAAACATTACTTGAAACACAAAAAACCGCCCGTTCCAAAAGTTGCAGGAAGTTAAAAACGTTAAAGTCGGATGCCGCCCCGACGAGAGCAAGACCTGCCCGCGAACCGCGGCGCCACAATAAAATGACGACAGGGCAAATAAATGTACCGGACGCATACCTCAGAATTAAAAAAATAGTGTAACTTTGCAAAGCGAATCAATAGAGAATTAGTGCTTTAAGAGAGCTACGGCCGCACGCCACGACCTCCCGCAGCCACTGCGGGCCATGTCGTGGGAATGCCTAAACTCTTAGGAGGCACGTGTTTATGTATTACATCTATTCATACTAAATGGGAATGTTATCCAACATATTCAAGCGCAAGCAGACGGCCGAGCAGGAAGGATGGCGCGTAGGCGGCATGGAAGACTTCATGACGCTCATCCGCGTGTACTATCAGGCCGTAATGGCAGCCAACCTCGGCATCAGCAACATCTCCATGCTGCCCGACCTGCGCGTGTTCAAGCAGACACTGCATGTGCCCACCGTCAACAACAAACTCGGACTGGGCGAAAAAAACCGCTGCAAGAAAATGCTCGGCGAAATCTACGGCATATCCGACGGTTTCTTCAAGGAAATCGACGCGAGCATCAAGCATAATTGCAAGAACATCAACAGCGTGCAGACGTATTTCTTCACCTTCCAAGGCTTCTCCCAGGATCTCATGATGCTCATGGGAAACCTCATGAAGTGGAAGTTCCGTGTGCCGGGATTCCTCAAAGGCGCCCTGCGCACCATGACAGAGAAAACCGTCAACGACATACTCACCAAAGACAATTGGAAAAAGGAGGATGTAAGGCGTGCGTGTCTTGTCGTGCGGCAATATCAGGCAAAACTGGGTTACAGCGCCGACTGGATGACTGAATATGTCTATAACATCATCATACTGGCCAAGAAAGAACCCAAGCCAAAAGACACTGCCGAGAAATAAGACGCCTCGCGGCGCGGCGACGGTTGCGACAGGCGGTACGCGCCCCACGGCGGCCCCCTACCGGCCGTGGCACTCACTTTGACCAACAACCAGCAACGTTTACGCAAAAGCCATGACCCAAGACGAAGAAAAAGCTCTGAACCTGTTGCAGACACGCGTCAGACAACTGATACTGCAACACGGCGAGCTCAAGCGTGAAGTGGACCGGCTGACGGCGGAACTCCACGAGCAACAGGCCGAAAAGGACGCTCTGAAGGAACAATGCGGGCAACTGCAGCGCAACTACGACCTTCTGAAAGACGCCCGGCTCATGGCCGTGGCAAGCGGCGACGCCAAGGAGGCCGGACGACGGCTGGGTAAACTCATCAGGGAAGTAGACAAGTGCATCGCGCTGCTTAATGTCTGACCAAACGGATACCGCCAGAAAACACAAGACAAGATGACAGACGCCAACGACAAGTTCAACATCCAGTTGATGATAGGCAATCAGTTGCACCCCATAAACATCCGGCGCGACCAGGAGGAACTTTTCCGAAAGGCTGCCAAGGAGATCAATGAAAAGTTGGCCCGATACCAGCTGACCTATCCCAACAGGGGCAACGAAACCTACATGTCAATCGCACTGCTCGACTTCGCGGTCTACGCCCTCAAGGCGGAAAAAAACAACGACACCGCTCCCTACGACAAGACCATAAGGCAACTGACGGCCGAAGTAGAGGAGGCTCTCGGGATAGAGATGCCGGCCGACGCACCGGACGCGTCCGAAAAACAGGATTAATCGAAGAACCTAACACAATATATATAATAAACACCAAACGACATGGAAATACTATGGCTCATAATAGGTCTCGTCGCAGGAAGTGCTGCGGGATTCTGTACCTTTAGGTATATCCTCAAGAAGAAGTACAACAAAACCCTCGACGAAGCGGCCAAAGAGGCCGATGTCATAAAGGAAAAGAAACTTCTGGAGGTGAAAGAGAAGTTTCTCAACAAGAAGGCCGAACTGGAAAAGGAAGTGCAGCAGAGAAACCAGAAGATTCTGCAGGCAGAGAACAAGCTCAAGCAACGCGAGCTCAGCCTCAACCAGAAGCAGGACGACCTGGGCAAGCGCAAGGCAGAGCTCGAGAACGCGCAGAACCGCCTGAACAACCAGTCGCAGCTGCTCAGCAAGCGCGAAGAAGAGATCGACCGCATGCAGATGCAGGAACGGGAAAAACTCGAGGAACTGAGCGGACTCTCGGCCGAGGAGGCCAAAAAGCGTCTCGTAGACTCGCTCAAGGACGAGGCACGCACCGACGCACAATCGTACATCAACGACATCATGGACGACGCGAAGATGACCGCCAACAAGGAGGCCAAGCGCATTGTCATACAGACCATACAACGCGTGGCTACCGAAACGGCCATCGAAAACAGTGTGACGGTGTTCCACATTGACAACGACGAGGTAAAGGGCCGCATCATCGGCCGTGAAGGCCGCAACATACGGGCTCTTGAAGCAGCCACCGGCGTAGAGATCGTAGTGGACGACACGCCCGAGGCCATCGTCATATCAGCCTTCGACCCCGTGCGCCGCGAAATATGCCGCCTCGCGCTGCACCAGCTCATCGTCGACGGCCGCATCCACCCCGCGCGCATCGAGGAAGTGGTGGCTAAAGTCAAGAAACAGGTGGAGGAAGAAATCATCGAGACCGGCAAACGCACAGCCATAGACCTTGGCATCCACGGACTGCATCCCGAACTTATCCGCATCGTCGGTAAGATGAAATACCGTTCTTCCTACGGACAGAATCTGCTGCAGCACGCACGCGAGACGGCCAACCTTTGCTCGGTAATGGCTGCCGAACTGGGACTGAACCCCAAGAAGGCCAAACGCGCGGGACTGCTGCACGACATAGGCAAGGTGCCCGACGAGGAGAGCGAACTGCCGCACGCACTCTACGGTGCCAAACTGGCCGAGAAATACAAGGAAAAGCCCGAAATATGCAATGCCATCGGCGCACACCACGACGAAGTGGAAATGACCTCGCTGCTGGCGCCCATCGTACAGGTATGCGATGCCATCAGCGGTGCACGCCCCGGCGCACGCCGCGAGATTGTCGAAGCCTATATCAAGCGTCTGAACGACCTGGAGAATATCGCCATGAGCTATCCGGGCGTGACGAAGACTTACGCCATACAGGCCGGCCGCGAACTGCGCGTGATCGTCGGTGCCGATAAGATAGACGACAAGCAGACGGAAAACCTCAGCGGAGAAATCGCAAAGCGCATTCAGGACGAAATGACTTATCCGGGACAAGTCAAGATTACCGTCATCCGCGAAACACGCGCCGTAAGCTACGCTAAATAATACCTTCACGAAAAAGTGGGACGCCCTGCCACAAAAGTGGCAAGGCATCCCACAAAAGTGGCAAGGCGTCCCACTTCTGCGCCATCGGGCGCAACCGCTGCAAAGCATGCCGCGCCACATACGGGAAAAACATTTCCGGAGATTTAACTACAGCTATATAGAAATCAACTTGGGTAAACAGATATGCGTCAACTTAAAATCAACAAAAGTATTACGAACCGCTCCAGCGCCGCGCTGGACAAATATTTGGTGGAGATAGGCCGCGAAGAACTCATCTCGACGGACGAAGAAGTGGAACTCGCCCAGCGCATCCACCGCGGCGACCGCGAAGCGCTCGAACGCCTCACACGCGCCAACCTCCGCTTCGTGGTCAGCGTTGCCAAGCAATATCAGAATCAGGGACTTGCTCTCAACGACCTCATAGACGAGGGTAATCTGGGACTCATCAAGGCCGCCCAAAAATTCGACGAAACCCGTGGCTTCAAGTTCATAAGCTACGCCGTGTGGTGGATACGCCAGAGTATCCTGCAGGCCATCTCCGAGCAAAGCCGCATCGTCCGTATGCCTCTCAACCAAGTTGGCTTCCAAAGCAAGCTGACCAAAGCCATCGTGAACTTCGAGCAGGAATTCGAACGCCGTCCCTCCGTACAGGAACTGGCCGACCTGCTTGACACGGAAGTAAGCAAGGTGCAGGAAGCACTCAGCACCAACGGCAAGAAGGTATCTGTCGACGCTCCTTTCCAAGACGACGATTCCAACAGCCTTATCGACATCATGACTGACGAATCGGCGCCGGGCACCGACAACACGATGGAGAAGGAATCGCTCTCGTCCGACCTCGACGCCGCCCTGTCTACCTTGTCGGAGCGTGAGCGCCAGGTGCTGAAGATGCTCTTCGGCATAGGACGCAACGAGATGACGGCCGAAGAGGTGGCCAACAACCTCAACCTGACAAGGGAACGCGTGCGCCAGATCAAGGAACGCGCACTGCGCCGACTGCGTGAGGCCGACAACATCAAGATACTCACGAAATATCTGGGATAAGGGAATACGGTATGTGGAATGCGCCGCGACAAGAGCAATAAGTGCTCCCGGCTGCATTTCACTTACTTTTTTACCGGATCCGCCCCGGCCGTTCCGTCTCCATACAGCCACCCCACCACCAATACATCACCACTGAAAAAATGGACAGCAAACAAAGATACATGATGCGTGGCGTATCCGCCATGAAAGAGGATGTGCACAATGCAATAAAGAACATCGACAAAGGCATATTCCCGCAAGCCTTCTGCAAGATAATCCCCGACATTCTGGGCGGCGACCCGGAATACTGCAACATCATGCACGCCGACGGAGCCGGCACGAAGTCGAGCCTCGCCTACATGTACTGGAAAGAAACCGGCGACCTCTCCGTATGGAAAGGCATCGCACAGGACGCGCTCATCATGAATACCGACGACCTGCTATGCGTGGGCGCCGTGGACAACATCCTCGTGAGCTCGACCATAGGCCGCAACAAAATGCTCATACCCGGCGAGGTCATATCGGCCATCATCAACGGCACGGACGAACTGCTGCAGCGCATGCGCGAGATGGGAATCGGCATTTATGCTACCGGTGGCGAAACGGCAGATGTCGGCGACCTGGTACGGACTATTATCGTGGACTCCACGGTTACCTGCCGTATGAAGCGCGCCGATGTCATCGACAACGCCAATATTGTGCCCGGCGATGTCATCGTAGGTCTGGCCTCCTTCGGCAAAGCCACCTATGAAGACGAATACAACGGCGGCATGGGCTCTAACGGCCTGACCTCGGCGCGTCACGATGTTTTTGCCAAGTATCTGGCGGAGAAATATCCTGAGAGCTTCGACAAGGCCGTCCCCGAGGAACTGGTATACAGCGGCTCGTTCCGCCTTACCGACGCCGTAGAAGATTCGCCCGTAGATGCCGGCCGGCTGGTGCTGTCGCCTACCCGAACCTATGCGCCGGTCGTAAGAAAGATTCTCGACGAAATGCGCCCGCGCATCCACGGTATGGTACATTGCACCGGCGGCGCACAGACAAAAGTCCTGCACTTTGTCGGTGACAACTGCAAGGTAGTCAAGGACAACATGTTCCCGGTTCCGCCTCTGTTCCGCACCATTGCCAAAGAGAGCGGCACGGACTGGGCCGAAATGTACAAAGTATTCAACATGGGCCACCGCCTCGAGGTGTACGTAGCCCCTGAGGACGCGCAACGCATCATCAGCATCAGCGAGAGCTTCGGCATAGAGGCCCGCATCGTGGGCCACATCGAGGAAGGCGAGCGCTCACTCACCATCAAGAGCGAATACGGCGAATTCAACTACCGCTAAACGCCGCAATCAGCCGAAGCGGCGCGTTCTTACGGCGCGTCGCTCCTTCCGGCAAAAGACGGCGAGAAACTATATGTCCCGATATGTTTGGTATTGGGACACTTTTTTATGAAACAAGCAACCCTACGATATGTCCGAAACCAATAATACCCTGCTCGAAAAACTCGATACGCTCGTGGCGCGCTATGAGGAAATAGGCACCCTCATCACCGATCCGGCCGTCATCGCCAACCAGCAGCGCTACGTGCGCCTCACCAAGGAATACAAGGAACTGGAAGACCTGATGGCCGTCCGTAAGGAGTACGCCCGGCTCCTGGCCGACCGTGAAGAGAGCAAGCAGATCCTGTTCGCCGAGAGCGACGCCGACCTCAAGGAGATGGCCCGCGAGGAAATAGCCCTATGCGAGGAGCGCATTCCCCGGCTGGAGGAAGAAATCAAGCTGCTACTCGTGCCCAAGGATCCCGAGGACGCCAAGAACGCCCTGCTTGAGATACGCGGCGGCACCGGCGGCGACGAAGCCGCCCTGTTCGCCGGCGACCTCTTCCGCATGTACGTAAAATACTGCGAGCAAAAGGGCTGGAAGATAGAGGTATCGAGCGCCAGCGAAGGCGCGGCGGGCGGTTTCAAGGAGATAGTCTGTTCCGTGACCGGCGACGGCGTCTACGGCACACTCAAGTACGAAAGCGGCGTGCACCGTGTGCAGCGCGTACCGGCCACCGAGACGCAAGGCCGCGTGCACACCTCGGCGGCCACGGTGGCGGTGCTGCCCGAAGCCGAAGCCTTCGATGTGGTCATCAACGAGGGCGAAATAAAGTGGGACACGTTCCGCTCCAGCGGCGCGGGCGGACAGAATGTCAACAAGGTAGAGAGCGGCGTGCGCCTGCGCTACAACTGGAAGAATCCCAATACGGGCGAGGTGGAAGAGATACTCATCGAATGTACCGAAACCCGCGACCAGCCCAAAAACAAGGAGCGCGCCCTGGCCCGTCTGCGCACGTTCATTTACGACCGCGAGCACCAGAAGTATGTGGACGACATTGCCTCGCGGCGCAAATCGTTGGTTTCTACCGGCGACCGCTCCGCAAAAATACGCACCTACAATTATCCGCAGGGACGCATCACCGATCACCGCATCAACTATACCGTCTACAATCTCGCAGCCTTTATGGACGGCAACATACAGGACTGCATAGACCATCTCATCGTTGCCGAAAACGCCGAACGCCTCAAGGCGGCTGAAATGGACTAAGAGTACGGGAAAACGGGCCTGCCGCGGCAGCCGCCGCCCTTATCGCACGTGAAGTGGGACGCCTTGCCACTTTTGTGGCACTGCTTCCCACTTTTGTGGCAAGGCGTCCCACTTTTTTACAAACGGCACACCGTTTTGCCGAAGAATGCTCCCAAGGAATATGCTGCAAAGAACATATTTCTGCCATTTATTTCGTATTTTTGCCTCAAATTAGTAATGCACGATGATTTATCCGGACAATTTCGAGAACAAGATAGGTTTTGACGACATCCGGCGGCTTCTGAAAGGACGCTGCGTATCGTCGCTGGGCACAGCCTGGGTCGACTCGCAGGTTCAGTTCATGTCCTCGCACAAGGATGTCGTGGTGGCGCTGAAGGAATATGGCGAGTTTGTCCGGCTGATGGACGAGAACTGCGACGAGTTCGAGGCCGACTTCTTCGATGTGCGCGAGCCCCTTGTACGCCTGCGCGCCGAACGCACCTATCTGGAAGAGACGCAACTCTTCGACCTGAAACGTTCGCTACAGACGGTCGGGGCGCTGGTGAAATTCATCGAGGCCGGCCGTGAAGCCGACGACGACAGCGAAGATAAGGCCGGAGAGCCCCCCCACCGCTATCCGGCACTGCAACGGCGGACAGAAAAGGTGAATGCCTATCCGGAAATAGTGGCACGCATTGATGCCATACTCAATAAATACGGCAAGGTGAAGGACACGGCCTCGCCCGAACTGCTCTCGACACGCCATCAGCTGGAGGTGACGACGCGCGGCATCGGCCACGCCCTGCGCTCCATCATCGCCGAGGCACAGAGCGAGGGTTACATCGAACGCGATGTGAGCCCTACCCTACGCGACGGCCGGCTGATGGTGCCCGTGGCTCCGGCGCTGAAGCGTAAAATCAAAGGTATCGTACACGACGAATCGGCTACGGGCAAGACTGTTTTCATTGAACCGGCAGCCGTGGTGGAAGCCAACAACCGCATCCGTGAGCTCAAGGCGGCCGAGCGCCGCGAAATCATACGCATCCTTCAGGAAACGGCCACGATGATTCGCCCGCACATATCGGGCATACTCGAAGCCATACGCTTCCTGGCCTATGCGGACTACCTCAATGCGCTGCGCAGCTTCAGCGACATGATAGGCGCCATAGTTCCGGAGGTAAGACCCCTACCGGCCATGGACTGGCGGCAGGCACGGCATCCGCTGCTCAAGCTGTCGCTCGAGCGCCACGGCCGTTCCATCATTCCGCTCGACATATCGCTCAAGCCGGAACAGCACATCCTGCTCATTTCGGGCCCCAACGCCGGCGGCAAGTCCGTATGTCTGAAAACGGCGGGTCTGCTGCAATACATGCTGCAATGCGGCATGCCCGTACCTGCGGCCGAGAACTCCGTACCGGGCATATTCAAGGACATCTTCATAGACATCGGCGACGAGCAAAGCATCACCGACGACCTGAGCACTTACTCGGGACACCTCACGCGCATGAAGCAGATGATGAAACATTGCGGACCGCAAAGCCTGCTGCTCATCGACGAGTTCGGCAGCGGCACGGAACCCCAGATCGGCGGTGCTCTGGCCGAAGCCATACTCGACAATTTCGTGAAAGCTGGCGCACGCGGCATCATCACAACCCACTATCAGAACCTGAAACTCTACGCGCAGCATCAGGAAACCATCGTGAACGGCGCCATGCTCTACGACCGCCATCAGATGCAACCGCTCTTCATGTTGCAGATAGGCAATCCGGGCAGCTCGTTCGCCATAGAAATGGCACGCAAGATAGGGCTCCCGGCAAAGGTCATAGAATACGCCACCGAAATCGTAGGCAAGGACTATGTCATGTCGGACAAATATCTGCAGGACATCGTACGCGACAAACGATACTGGGAGGATAAACGCCAACGGATAGCCCGGCGCGAACGCCAGCTGGAGGAGACTGTAGAGAAATACGAGCGCGAACTGCTTGAAGTGGAAAAACAACGCCGCACCATACTGGCCGAGGCAAAAACCGACGCCAGCTCACTCATCAAGGAGGCCAACGCGAAAATCGAAAACACCATACGTGCCATTAAGGAGGCGCAGGCCGAACGCGAGCGCACGCAGGCCTCGCGCAACGAGCTCACGGAGTTTCGCGAAAGCATTGACCAGAAGGAGGTCAAGGCCGACCGCATAACCCAAAAGATGGAAGCCATCAAGCGCCGTCAGGAGCGGCGTCTCAACGGCAAGACGGGCAAAAACAAAAGGGCCGCCGGCACACTGGGAGCGCTCATGGCACAACTCTCGTCGGCCAAAAACACGCAGGCCGCCGCGCCCAAAAGCGCAAACCGGCCGCTGAAAGTGGGCGACTACGTGCGCATGGAAGGCCAGAACACGCCGGGACGCATCGAAAGCATCAACGGCAAACGGGCCAACGTTCTCTTCGGCATGATGCACGCCACGCTGACTCTCGACCGCCTCACGCTGTCAGCTCCTCCCGAAGAAGACAAGACACAGCAGGCGGCCACCTTTATCAGCAAGGCCACGCGCGACGCCATCTACGAGAAAAAACTGCACTTCAAACCCGAAATCGATCTGCGGGGCATGAGAGCCGACGAGGCGCTTACGGCCATATCCTATTTCATCGACGATGCTATCCAACTGGAGCAGTCGGTGGTGCGCATCCTGCACGGGACGGGCACCGGCGCCCTGAGGGAACTGGTTCGCAAATACCTTGGTACCGTCGACGGCGTACGCAGCTATCACGACGAGCACGTACAATTCGGAGGAGCCGGCATCACGGTGGCGGAGTTGGTATAGCCGCTTCTGTCATCCCCGGCAACGTACATCCGGCGATATACCCTGTGGTCTGAAAAACAGGTCCGGAAACAAGAAAGGTTACTGCCGCTTACCGTTGCACAAGACACACGACACGAAAGAATAATAAGAAAGAACATGAAAAAGACACTCACCATCCTTTTGGTTGCCTTCATTGCCAACATGTTGCCGGTCACGGCCATACGCCCCCTGTTGCGATGGTACAGCTACAAGCAGGCCGACGGTAGCCGCGTAACCGTTCGCAAAGAAGGCAACGGGCTTTTCGGCTACTACGTAAACACGGAAGGACTGGCCCTACTGCACGATGGCAAAGGTAACCTGACCTATGCACGCCAAGCCGGAGACATGCTCCTGCCGACCACTGTCATTGCCCACGACAAGGAAGCACAGACGGCTGCGGAAGTAGCTTTCTTGCGCTCCGAGGCCGTTGTCGGCACCGCGCAAGCCTACGACATACTTGCGACAGCCAGTCCTGTGCAGATAACAAGAGACTCACGCGCCTCTTCGGCAAGTACAGAAGACGGACTGGGCGCCTACGGGCAACCGGGAAACGGCATCGTAAAAAGCATCGGTACTCCGCAGATTCCTGTCGTTATGGTATCTTTTGCAGACAAGGACTTCCGCGCCACGACGACCATCGAAAAAGTCAGCCGGATGCTTAACGAGAACAATTATGCCGACGAAAAAGGTTGTGCAGGCAGCGTACGCGATTATTTTACTTCCCAAAGCGACGGACTCTTTATTCCTGCCTTCGATGTAGTAGCCCGCGTGAGGGTCAGCAATAACTACGCCTACTACGGCGCCGATGCCGGCTCTACCATCGATGCCAAGAAATATGAACTCATACAGGAGGCCCTCAATCTGGCATACGAGCAGGGAACAGACTTCGGCAAGTATGCCTCAGAAGGTGCCGTGCCGCTCGTAGTCATCTTCTTTGCCGGTCCGGGGCAGCACTCTGCCTATGAAGAAGGCAACGAGAACTATCTGTGGGCCCACTTCTCTCCGAGAAACTTCAAGGTCGGCGAAACGACAGTCAACTCCTATTTCATAGGGAATGAGGTACTGCAGTCCTACGAAGCCTCGCCCGACAATCCGCAAATACCCGTAGTGACAGGCGAGGAAGTAGACGGCATCGGCATCCTGTGCCACGAGTTCGGACACGCTCTCGGCCTGCCCGACTTCTACTATACCGGCAGCAACGCCACTATCAAGGATACGCTGACAACTATGGGCTATTGGTCTGTGATGGACTACGGCAACTACTACAATAACGGCTACGCACCCGTCGGCTACAACGCCTACGAACGCAGCATGCTCGGCTGGCTGAAGGTCAAGGAACTGACACAAGCCGACTACTACACGCTTTACGACTTCGGCGCTCCGGAAGAAGCGGACCGCGCCTTCTGCATACGCAATCCGGAGAACGAGAAAGAGTACTACCTCCTCGAAAACCGGCAGGCCGGCACGTGGTATCCCAGCGTAATGGGGCACGGCATGCTCGTAACCCACGTAGACTACGACCGCGCGGCGTGGAACGGAAACCGTGTGAACAATGTCGTCGACCACCAGCGTTTTTCCTTCATACCGGCCGACAACAGCAATAAGATAGAAGGTTCACTTCCGCGAAGCTACGGAGGCGACCCCTACCCCGGCCGAAGCGGCAACACGGAACTATCCGATTTCTCCACACCGGCAGCCAAGGTGTTCTCGCCCTCGGGACTGATGAGCAAACCTATTTACGGTATCACCGAGAATAATGGCCTGATATATTTCGCCTATCTTGACAAAGGGCTGACCGGTATCTCAAAATTGCCGGCCGGCGACGATGCGTCCGAAAGCCATATCTATACTATAGACGGCCGTAGGGTCGGCAATATCGGCACTATGCCCCGTGGCATCTACATCGTCAAGGATGGCAAGAACAATAAGACCATTTGGAAATGAAACAGGTCATAAAGAACATACTATACCCGGCATTGCTGGCCGGCACGATGACCGCCTGCGACAAACTGCCCGAGAACGGAGACCTCGACGGCCAGTGGCAACTGACAGAGATACACGACCGGCAGGAAAACGTAGAATCAGACCACAGCAGATGCAATGTCAGAAAGCAACGCATCTACTGGAACTTCCAATTAAGGATGCTGCAGATATGTTCGCCGGAGGGACAATACAACGCCTATTTCAGCCATCGCGAAGGACGCCTTGCCATACCGGAAATATACCGGAAAGAACAAAATAGCGACATCCCGCTCACCGACCCCGCCACGACCGAACTGGAATATACGGGCATTCGCGGCAATACGGCGGACTTCAAGGTAAACAGACTCGGCAAGCGCCAGATGATACTGACCTCGGAGACCGACAGCCTCGTATTCCGGAAAATCGCATTATAAGATATGAGCAACATTCTGATTCTCGGCACCGGCAACGTAGCCACGCATCTGGCAGATGCCCTCCGCACTGCCGGTTGTACTATTGTCGGCATATACGGTCGCGACCCGCGTCATGCGGAGGCTCTGGCCTGGAGAAACGGATGTTGCAGCTACACGGACACCGACGCACTGCCGCCTGCCGACATCTACTTATACTGCATCAAGGACGACGCACTGCCACTGCTGGCTGCCGAAGTAGCCGGAAAGCACCCGGCCGCGCTCCACATCCACACCGCCGGCAGCGTCGGCGCAGGTATCTTCGCCCAACACTGCAAGCGCTACGGGGTACTCTATCCGCTCCAGACCTTCTCGAAAGAGCGCAAAGTGGATTTCAGCACCATCCCCTGCTTCGTGGAAGGCTCCGACGCCGCCGTGCTTGAGGAGATAAACCGCCTCGCCCTAAGCCTGTCTCCCAAAGTCTATGCCCTCGACAGCACCCGCCGCCGCTATCTGCATCTGGCCGGCGTCTTCGCCAACAACTTCACCAACCACTGCGTAGCCGTTGCCCAGGATTTCATGGCCGAAGAGACCGGCATACCGGCCGAAGTACTGCTTCCCATGCTCGAGGAGACCGTAAGAAAACTCCGGGAGATGCCTGCCAGGGAGGCCCAGACCGGACCGGCACGCCGACACGACCTTTCCGTCGTCAACGCCCATCTGCAGTTGCTCAAGGACAAGCCGGAGGCCCGTATGCTCTACCGAAGCATGAGCGACTCCATCGGAAAAATGTACACAGACTTGCTTCTTCACCCCAAAGACCGGAAGATTATGATAAACTATGACCTGAAAAAAATAAAAGGCCTCGCATTCGATGTCGACGGCGTACTCAGTACCGACCACGTTCTGCTCAGCGAGGACGCGGCCCAACCCATGCGTACCGCCAACACCAAAGATGGCTACGCCCTGCAACTGGCCGTGAAAAGCGGACTTAACCTCGCCATCATCACCGGCGGGCGGAGCGAAGCCGTCCGCACGCGCTATGTCAGCCTGGGTCTGCAGAATGTTTTTCTCGGCGTGTCCGTCAAGATAAAATGCTTCAACGATTGGCTGGAAGAAAGCGGCCTGCAGCCGGAAGAGGTACTCTATATGGGCGACGATATTCCCGACTACGAAGTGATGCGGGCCTGCGGTCTGCCCTGCTGCCCCGCCGACGCCGCCCCCGAGATAAAATCCGTAGCCACATACATCAGCGACCGTTGCGGCGGCATGGGATGTGTGCGCGATGTAGTGGAGCAGGTACTGCGCGCACAGGGAAAATGGATGGACGACAGCACCGCCTTCGGCTGGTAATTCAAGAGTCTTCACGAACTGCCACCCACCCCATTCACCCTCATGTCTTACATCAACAACCTACGACAAAAATGCTTGACAATCTGAATAAGTACAACATCATACTGGCCAGCAACTCCCCCCGGCGCAAGGAACTGCTTCAGCGTTTAGGACTGAACTTCAAGGTGCGCAGTCTTTTGGGTGTGGACGAGCACTATCCCGCCGACCTTCGCGGTGAGGACATCGCCCGCTACATCGCCCGCCAAAAGGCCGAAGCCTACCGCACCTCCATGGGGGCCGACGAACTACTCATAACGGCCGACACCATTGTCTGTCTGGAGGGCCATGTCATGGGCAAACCCGCCGACGCCGCAAAGGCCAAGGAAATGTTGCGGCTGCTCTCCGGACAAACGCATCAGGTAATCACCGGCGTATCCGTACTCACCAAGGAGCGTTTCGAGAACTTCGCCGTGACCAGCCACGTAACCTTCGCACAACTCACGGAGGAGGAAATAGAATATTATGTCACCAACTATCTGCCCTTCGACAAAGCCGGTTCCTACGGCATACAGGAATGGATAGGCCTCATAGCCGTGGAAGAGTTGCGCGGCAGCTACTTCAACGTAATGGGCCTGCCCATACAGCGTCTTTACAACATTCTGAAAACCTTCTAAACAGCATCAAACAAAAACCAACAAGACCATGAAACACAAGAGTATATACGCGCTATTGCTGGGCCTGACTCTCACGGCCTGCTCCGACAACTCCGACGATCCGAAATACCGGTCGACACCCCCTGAAATAAGTGACATGACCCTCAAACCGCTCGACGGAAGCGAGGAACTGCGCGCCGGAACGCCCATCGTAGCCACGGTGACACAAAGCCGCAACGGACGGCTCCTCAACAGAACGGATTACGACTGGACGGCCGACGAGGCCGGCATCACGCATAAGTTCCGCAAGGATGTCATATACGACCTGCAACCGCAGAACCCCACCGACACGCTCGTCTTCGAAGCTCCCGGCACCTACAAACTCACTTTCAGCGGACACTACCGCACCTCGGGCAACGCCGTCACCAAGAACGGATATGTTGACATACCCGACGGAAGAGTAACCTACTCCACACCGACCTTCATGTACTTCAACGTTACGGTCGAAAAGACCGTAAGAATAAATTAAGCACACACCTCAAAAGTGGCACGCCTTGCCACTTTTGTGGGAAGCACTCCCACTTTTGTGGCAAGGCGTACCACTCTTATGGCAGAACGCGCCACTCGCCGACGAAGCCGCCCACACTCCATGCCGCGGCACATTGTGTGGCATACGCCGGCTGCAACGGACCGACGGGTACACTACATCAAACGGACAACAGCCCGTAAAGAAAAACCTCAATCATCTATCACATGGAAAACAAGCATCTGACCTTATCCTACACCGTCTGTTCCCTTGCCGAACTGTCGGCTGCCGACCGCGATCTTGCCGAGAAAGCCCGCGCCGCCTGCCAGACGAGCTATGCCCCCTACTCGAAATTTCGCGTAGGAGCCGCCGTAGCGCTGGCCAACGGTGAAACAATATGCGGCAGCAATCAGGAAAATGCAGCCTACCCTTCCGGCACCTGCGCCGAACGATGCACCATGTTCTACGCCAACGCCCGCTACCCGCACACGCCGCCCACGGCCATCGCCATCGCGGCCTGCAATGCGCAAGGCGACTTCACGCCCTCGCCCATCACGCCCTGCGGCGCCTGCCGGCAGGTACTGCTCGAAACGGAAACGCGCTACGGGCAACCGCTGCGTATCCTGCTCTGCGGCGCCCATGAGGTGTACATCATCGACAGCGTGAAGGAGCTCCTTCCCTTCCGCTTCGACGCCTCGTCGCTATAGCGGCGCATCCCTGCCGCCGTTCGGGCCGGAGAGCAATTATACAAAGACAACCTGCGCGCCGTCTGCATCTTGCAAACCGGCGCGCAGGTTCTTCTATAGGCTTCGGGAAAGGCTCGCGGGAAACCCGCCCTTCCACACTTATTATTCCATTTTCTTCATCTCCTCGCGTATTTTCCGCTGCGTCTCGCTGCCGGCCGAAACCAGCGGCAGGCGCAGGTTGTCGGCTATCTTGCCCTGCGCGGCCAGCAGAGCCTTTATGCCGGCAGGATTGCCGTCGACTGTCATCAGTTTGTAGAGTGCGGCAAACTTACGGTGCGACTCCAACGCTGCGGCATGGTCGGCTTCGAGCATCTTGTGCACCATTCCGCCGAACGCCTCCGGAAAAGCGTTTCCGACTACGGAAATAACCCCGACGGCACCGGCCGCCAGCAGTTCGAAGGTGATGGCATCGTCGCCGCTTATCACCTCGAATCCCTCGGGCGCACCGCCGATGATGTCCTCTATCTGCGTCATGTTACCCGAGGCTTCCTTGATGGCCACGACATTAGGGCAGGCTTCGGCAACACGCAGCGTCGTCTGCGCAGTCATATTCACACCGGTGCGTCCGGGTACGTTGTAGAGCACGACGGGAAGTTTCGTGGCACCGGCCACCACACAATAATGACGGAAAAGCCCTTCCTGCGAAGGTTTGTTATAATAAGGAGTCACGATAAGAACGCCGGCAATGCCACTCAGATCAGCCGTATGCAGAAAATCCACTACGGCAGCCGTGCAGTTGCCGCCGGCACCGAGCAGCAGAGGTACCCTCCCGTTCACCGTCTCCACTGTGAAGTCGATAATGGCCTGCTTCTCGGCAGCCGTCAGGCAAGGCGTCTCGGCCGTAGTGCCCAGCACGCAAAGAAAGTCCGCGCCCCCGGCTATCTGCGAGTCTATCAAGCCCCTCAAAGCCGTAAAATCAACATGGCCGCCGTCAGTGAACGGTGTGACCAGCGCTACGCCAAATCCTCTAAAAAGATTACATCTTTCCATAATCATCGTACATTTTAGGCGCAAAGGTAAGCAATTTGTCTATAAATCACAATTTATTGTCACAATTTGTCTGTAAAAAAGCATTCAGTTCCCTACGCGCATCCGCCAGTTTGTCACTCCATTGCTCCACGGAGTTACATCCTACGATGTCCGTAATATACTTGACGGACAGAAAAGGTAAGCCGAACTTCTCGCAGACGGCAGCGCATGCAAACGCCTCCATGTCAATGGCATCGCCGAAGAGGTCGTCGGCCGCCGTCACGAAGTTGTCGCCGGTGTTGGCGGTAAAGTCGTCCGCGGACCACTGCCCTCCCACCCGGCTTTCGGGAGTGAAAAGGGGCGACGGCTCTACGGATATTTCGGCGCAGACGCCGTGTATTTTCAAGCCGAGGAGGTTACGGTCCACAAAGTGCCGGCATACGAGGATATCGCCTACCTCGTGCGTCAGCGTGCCGGCCGTACCGACATTTATCACTAAGGCCGGAGCGTATTCCAATACGGCCCGCGTCAGATTCATCGCCGCCGAAACCTTGCCGACACCCGTGACAACCGTCACTACATCCATGCCGGCAATGCGCCCGACAGGCACCCGTTCCTCTTCAAGGGCAAAGGCCACAAGCACGACCGGCTTGCGGCCTTTGTCCGATAAGTTCCCGCCGCTGTCTGACAGTTGCATACCAGACAAGGATCAGTTGAAATGATAAAGGAAGGTGGCCACGCCTGTCAGCGCCGGCTTGCGTTCATCCTTGATCTCGATGGCGAACTTTATCTCTACCTTGCAGATGCCGCGCAGATTAGCAATGCTCTGAAGAGTTGCCACCAGGCGGACACTCTGCCCGCTGAGCACGGCCTGACCGAACTTCATCTTGTCCATGCCGTAGTTCACCATCATTTTCAGATTATTCACTTCGATAATCTGCTCCCACATATAGGGCAAAAGGGATAAGGTGAGATAGCCGTGCACTATGGTCTGCCCGAACGGACCGTTCTTGGCGCGCTCGGCGTCTACGTGGATCCACTGGTGGTCGAGGGTGGCGTCGGCAAACTGGTTAATCCGTTCCTGAGGAACTTCGAGCCACTCGGAGGTGCCGATTACTTCGCCTACATGCTGGGCAAAGTCTTCGTAAGAGTTGATTACTAATTTACTCATTATATATAAGGGTTTATAAATCGTCCGGGCAAAGTTACGCATATTTTCCGAAAGGGAGAAACGGGAGCACGTAACCTTTACGGCCTTCAGAACGCTTCGTCGAGGCAGGCAAGGCGCCCTTCGTCCAACAGTTTCAGTACCAGTTCGCCAAACAGCGTATTGGCCCAGGCAAACCACGAGCGTGTGAACTTGCCGGAATTATCCTTGTTGAAAGACTCGTGCATCATGCAGGTACCGGCATCCGTGTGCAGCAGGCGCGCGATGCACTGCTTTATCTCCGCGTCGTCGGTCGAGGTCATGGCATACATGATGATGCTCATCGGCCATATATTGTCGTAACTCGTATGAGGACTTCCGATACCTTCGCCGGCCGTTCCGGAAAAGAAATAAGGATTGTCAGCGCTCCACACGAAGCGCCGCGTGTTCCGGTAGACGGGGTCAGTGAGCGGCACATCGCTGATGTAGGGCAACGACAGCAAAGACGGTGTATTGGCGTCGTCCATCAGGAGCGAACTGCCGTATCCGTCAACCTCGTAGGCGTATATCTTTCCGTAGCGCGGGTGACGGACGATGCCGTAGCGCTTCACATCCCGCTTTATCTCACCGGACATTTTCAGGCAGTCGGCCGCCAGTGTCACGTCGCCGTTCACTTCCTTCAATATCTCCGCCGCCTGCCGGAGCGCAGTCGCCGCCATGAGATTACCGGGAATATTGTAGGGGAAAATAGTACAGTCGTCGGACGGCCGGAAACGCGATACAATCAGTCCGCACGGCGCCGCCGGATGTCCCAGCCCGTAGTTCGACTGCGTGTCGTGCATGGCGTTGGTGCGCCGCTGGAACTCGTAGTCGCGCCGCGCGGCGCCGCCCTGCTGCCGCTTCATGGTGTTGAAAACAGCTCTGACCGTCTTCAGCCACAACGCGTCGAAGACGGTCGCATCGCCGGTCTTCTTCCAATAAGCGTAGGCCAGGCGGATGGGATAACACTGCGAATCAAGCTCGTACTTACGTTCGAAGACGCCCGGCCGCATCTCCGTATAGTCACTTCCCCACACCGTGCTGACGCTGTCGGGATGTTCCATAAAGGCATTGGCATAAGTGTCGATGAGGAGGCAGCGGAACTGGCGGCGCACTACGCCGCGGATGAGCAGGCGCAAGGCCTCGTCTTCGGCCGCAAAGCGCAGATAGGGCCACACCTGCGCGCCGGAGTCGCGCAGCCACATGGCCGGAATGTCGCCCGTAATGACGAAAGTATCGTCGTCGCCGTCGTCGAGCTTGCGATATTTGACCGTTGTGTCCAGCGTATTGGGAAAGCAAAGGGCGAACATACGCGCCAGCTTGGGATTGGTCAGCTGCGCCTGCACCCTGCCGATGCACTCCTCCACCTTAGGCGAGGTAAAGGCACGATCGGCCGGCCGGAGCGGCACATCGGCCGGAGCGGCACCGCCGGCGGTATCAACGACTGCAAGAGGAGCTATATTTCCGGTCGCGGCAAAGGCGGCCGGTATCGCAAAGGCAAGGATGGCGCCCAGCGAGCATTTGAGGATGTTTCGGGACATAATGACTGTATTTTCCACAAAAGTAAGAAATACGGACCATACGACCACGCGATTCTACATTTAATTACTAATTTCGCACACAAAACAATATGCTTATGGCCACTATCAACACGATTATCTTCGACCTCGACGGTACTCTGCTCGACACTCTGAGCGACCTGTCGGCAAGCGTCAACCATGCCCTCGACACCTTCGGCCAGCCTCTGCGCTCCGACAGCGAGGTGCGCAGCTACCTCGGCAACGGCATACGTTATCTGATGCATTCCGCCGTGCAACCCGACACGCCCGACGATGTGTTCGAGGAGATATTCGCCTGCTTCCGCACCCATTATGTGGAACACTGCCTGGACCGCACGCAGCCCTATGAGGGCATCATGTCACTGCTGAAGGAACTCGCGGCCAGAGGCATCAGGACAGCCATCGTTTCGAACAAACTGCAACCGGCGGTGGAACAGCTCAACCGCCGCTTCTTCGGCCAGTACATCCAGTCGGCCGTAGGCGAGAGTGCCACGGTGCGGCGCAAGCCCAACCCCGACGCCGTAATGGCGGCAATGACGGCCCTGCACAGCCGCCGAGAAGAGACGCTCTACGTGGGCGACTCAGAAGTGGACATAGAGACAGCGGTCAACGCGGGCATCCGCTGCATCGGCGTACTATGGGGATTTCGCGACGAGGCGTTCCTGCGGAAAAAATATCCCGACACGACCTACATCAGACAACCATCCGAACTATTACATATTATCGACGGCTCAACCGCCGGCGGCCCGGAAATGCAGGACAGTCCCGCCCAATGCAAATCATAGGCCAACCGGCAACCGTCTCTTCCTTTCCGATGCCGGCTGCCGGTTGGACTTTAACGTTTTTAACTTCCAGCAACTTTTGGTGGATTCAACATTCAAGTGCAAATTTATGGCAAGTGTTCGTAAAATCTCTCTTCCGGTGTCTGGAAATCCAGTTTTTTTCTTGG
>ENA-UOJC01000572-UOJC01000572.1-human-gut-metagenome-genome-assembly--contig:-C104-NODE-572-length-63521-cov-12.149781_pt1 | contig 63521 bp, 87 predicted proteins | sample MGYA00242339_ERZ723886 | MGnify/ENA metagenome assembly ERZ723886 | reverse complement strand
CCGACTAAAAAAATCAAGATATATTTGAAACACACCCCTATTAGTTCAAAAAAATTAAATTCCTGTAATGTCTGTCAAACCATAGACGGACAGTAATCGGACTTTTTTGCCAGTTCAGGAATTTCATTTTTAGCGATTGTAAAAGAACACATGGTATGATTACTTGTTACACATGGTTTGATTATTTTCGGACACTTTGTGTTTGGGGAAAATCCAAGCTACAAACTTGATTTTTTTAATTAGCAAAATTTATCTTTACTGGTTTTAAAAGATATTAGGAATTCAAATATGAAAATAAATGGAATAAAAACAAATATATTTAAAGATATTATTATCCCTGCTACCAAAAGAATGTTCAATTTTAAAAAAGTTGACCTTGTACGTCAGCCGGCAGCAGATATGGTTGAAGTCAGCCTATTAAAAGAGAATTTTCAAGGAATTAGTTCTAAGACTTTTAAGAAATTACTTTCAACTGAATTCACACCTAAAAATAACTTAGATGAAAGCGGCTTAAGGATAACAACTCTGATTGATAAAAAGACAAATAAACCTGTAAACGCATATATTGCAAGAGTTGAAGAAAATGTCCCTAATATGGAAAAATACTATCTTATGGTTCCAGATGCAAACGGGGAAATAAATATTAAAAACAAAAATTATAGAGTTGTGGGTGATACATATTTTTATATAGATAAAGAACAAGAAATGATAAGTCCAAAATTTGAGGGAGCATTTATTGACGGGGAACTTTGTGAAAAGGTCTTATCCTACATGAAAGCAAAGGGCAATAAAGAGTATGGCGGAATCGGAACAAGAATGCATCAATTACGAGTAGAAAGAATGCTGCAAAACGGTTTGGGCAATGTTTGTATTGTCGCAGAAGGGAATTCTTTCCCATTCCATTATTCAATGGGATACAGACTCCCTGATGCGAAAAGACCTGTTGAAGATTCAATAAAAATTTTACAAGAATTTTCAAGTTTAAATCAAAAATCTCCACGTGAGAATTCAAAATATATCTTTCTTGAACGTGATAATGACCAAAAAGTCGTTATCAACTGGTCAGCAACATTAGAGCACTTCTTGAATGATTATTACAAAAATGGCGGAACTCCACTAGTGGATTTTTCTCCAAACATGTATTTGAACGAAGCATCTCTTGAACAATGGATTGAAATGATTAAAAAACAACCAATATTATATTAATTAAAATATCCAACCACCTATTTTGTGCAAAAGCAATAGTAGTATAACCTATCAATATAATCACTACAAAAAATAAAAGAGTCCTGAATAAATATTATTTGCAAATAAAAATACCCCGGATTGGACTCGCTTGAGCTGTTGGCGAGCAACACGAGCCATACAGATCAGGATGCTCGAAGAGTAGAACCAGTGAGGATTTTCCAACAGAAAATCCGAATCGTGAGTATATTCATACAGTTATTTTTATAAGCATTAACAGCCTCCGATAAAATTTCAAAAGCTCTGTTAAAACTCTCTATTCTTTCTTGTAGTCTTGTCATCACCGACCTCTTTGTTTGTACAAAAATAGAATAACACAAAATAAGCATATTTTTAAAGTTAATGCAAAATGATTTGAACATAATACAAACACAATCGTTATATAAATGTGGAAAACAAAAGGAGAATATTTATGAAAAAATTTGTTATTGGATTGTTTATGCTGGGAATTGTTAGTAATATTGCATTGCCGGTTTGTGCTGAATGTAACTGTACGGCCAAAGACATACTGTATAATTTAAAACATTCATATAGTTCAGATTTAAATGATATCTTTGAAACCATGCTTAACGGCGCATCATTTGGAGCACAGGACGCATTTGCAGGTTTAATATATGATGTAAAAGACGAAACAGAATTTAAAAATGCATTAAAATATTATATAAACAATAACTGTAGCGTCTCTGGCAATCAAATAATATGCCGATAATATTTATTCACTATTAGTAGAAGAGTCCCCAACCTGCAACTATAAATTTGTCAGATCTTTAGCAAAGGAAATTCCGAGGCATCCATACCACTGTGTTTACAAAACTTCACAAAAAGTCAATTCATCCAAAGCTTAATACTTTATATAAACAGTAGGGAAAATAAAAGGCAAAGATATGGGAAAAATTGGACTGGTAATTGACTTAATCGAACGTTCTGCAAAATTTGCAAGAACCTGTGGGAAAGAATATATTCTTGCTACAAAACCGCAAAACCTTACGCATATTAATCTTTCATCATTAAAACCCTTAAGGCCACTGAGTGCAGATGTATGTACCTTCACAAAAGATCCGACTCTGGCGCCTGAGGTTCTGGATGATTTACTTAACATCAAAGGCACGCAAACCGAACAGGTAATGCAAATTAAAGACAGATTTCTACGTGCCATGGGATACAAACCGGAACTTATAGGAGAAGACAATGTTACAGGCAGTTTCGTCATGGGAGTTAGTTTGGTGGACGGAAGAATTTCTGTCGGAAGTAAAGAATTTAAACTTACCCAACTTATACCTCAAGTGAGACATGAACTAGACCATCTGGATAAGGCGGCAAAAATCATCAAATCAGAAGGGATTGAGGCTTTTGAATCCGCTATAAATGAATGTCTTGCCAAAAGGAACCTCTATACAGATCGCACGGTTGACAGAGATTTTTGGCTCAAATTTAGTAAAGATGCAGATATTAGAGGTTTTGATTCTAAAAAATATCTCGATGCTCTCAGAAACTACCCGTTTGACGCAATGAAGGAAAACAGCTCTACATCTTTTTATGACCTCTATTGTAAAAAGCATGAATACTGCCTGAATAATCTTGAAAAATCTGCCTATGCATATGAGAAAAAACTTTTGAGATACTATGGCGAAGATGATACCGTTTTCTCGGATAATTTTGGCGAAAATTTCAGAAAGATCAAAGCTCTTATGGACAAATATATCGCTGAAAGCAAAATTAAACCTGTTAAAAATTTCAGCGGACCCGGAACATTTGATTTATTGTATGAAATATCCTTGTACATTAATGACCCTCAGGGCAGAAAGGCACTGAAATATTTTCATGATATTGAAAGCGGAAAAATTAAAAAGGATATAGCAAAGTATTTAGAAATGTCTCTGATACTTATAGAACTAGAGGAAAAAACAACCCTTAAGGACCAAAAAGCACAGCTTGAGAGAATTTATAAGTGGCTTCGAGAGGGTAAATTTTCCTTTCAAGACTTTGATTTGGGTTAAGGTGCCAAAAACAATTTTATAACGCTCTGGTGATGGATTTTTGTCTGGTTGTTGCATTTTAAAAGTAAGCAAGGTCGGCTTTCAGCACCACAATAAATTGAACCAATAAAAAACTCCCCTTTAGGGAGTTGATATTAATGAAGGGGAGATGGGGTTATTTCCGAACCCAAATTCAAGATATTTTCAATTATTGATACAGATGAATGTCGGACTATTTATATAAAAATTGAGAAACTTTTAGCAATTTAATATATTTTAGACTTGACTTGTTGTATCTTTTTCGATACAATATAACTATGAAAGAAATTATTTATTATAAGACTTATGATAATAAATGCCCTTATCTTGAATATTTAAAGAAAGGTATGAATAAAATGGATATAGAAAAAATCAAATCAGAAAATATAACTCACGAAGAACACATGAATAATGTTTTACAAGATATAGAATATCAAAAAATGTATTTAGATGCAGCTATACAAGATTTTATCACTGAAGGTGATTATGATTTATTTTTTCAGTCTTTAGAACAAGTTGTTAAGGCACGCATGAGTATAAGTGAATTTTCACAAAAAACAGGAATAACAAGAGCCGCATTATACGAAATGTTCAAAGGTGAACGTGTGCCGAGATTAGATACAATCGGCAAATTATTAAAAGAACTCGGATTTTCTTTACATGTTGCCTGATTACAGTTTCATACCCTTAGAAAGTATATATTAGATTGTGACTGTAAAAAAACACATAGACACTTTGTGTTGGGTAGAACCCCCAACGTACAACTATTTTGTGGAAAAATTGAGGTAGTTATACTCCAAAACTTCAGGCTACCATTTAATTATTGTCGGATTAGTAAATCCGACCTACGTTACTAGAACACTTTTTGAATGATTATTACAAAAATGATGGAACTCCGTTAGTTGATTTTTCAACGAATAAGTATTAGAACGAAGCCTCTATTGAGCAGTTGTTTGAAATGATTAAAAAACAACCAACATTATATTAATTTAAATAGCAAAAAAAATATTCAGGAGTTTTGTAGTAATAAAGTAGTAGGATACAATCAAAATTATAGGAGGAAAAATGATTTCTAGAGTACAAGCATATAATGCAAATCAACCTAATTTTACATCAAGAGTTCGAGTTTCTGAGAAGCTTGTTAATTCATTAAGCGAAAACGGTCAAAAAGTATTAAAAAGACAAATTAGACCTCTTGAAAAAAACGGAAATAATGACCTTGTTGTATTAAATATGCCGAGCGGTTATGGTGGAATAGAAATGACTGTTTTCAAAAAAAATAAAAACACAATAATACAAAATGATATTTGGAGTTCTTTTCAAGACACATTGCATAAAAAAACGAAAGGGCATAAGCTTGTTGATTTGTATAATAAAGTAATCAATGAAACAGAAACAAAATTCGGGGAATCTAAAGCATCTAAAGTATTATTCGAATATCTATAAAAATAAGATGTTGGGCTTTTTGTCCAGCATCTTGTTTTAATAATAAATTAATAAATTGATAACTATTAATAAAAAATAGTATCGTTAGAAAGATATTACAATTTTATATTTTAATATAAGACAACCCAAGAGATATAAATAAATGAGAATAGACAATAATATCCGATATTACACACAGCCGATTAGTAATAGAACATCTTTTACTTCTTTATTTCGATTGTCATCTTGCAAAGATAGTTTTGGAGTTGAACGCTCAACACAAAATTCTACGAGTAGTAGAGATGATTTGAATTATGATGAACTAGCCGAAATAGCTAAGAATCGATTTAAAAAATATGAAAAGATAAATATAATGCCAATGAATGGTTCAGATGGTACTGAAAGTTATTGTATTGCAAACTCCATATTAAAAACATTTGGAGAAAGTGATGCGGAAAAAAGAATTTTTCCTATTATAGTTTCAGATATAGATACTGATATCATTGAAAATTATGGGAAAAAAGGAATTGTTGCGTTAGGAGAAAAAGATGAGAATTTATTTGGTAAAAATTTAAGTAAATATTTTGATTCTACAAACATGTCTGAACTACCTGATATAGCGAGATATCCAAAGGATGCAAAAGCATATAAATTAAAACCCAAATTTAAAGAAAATTTTAAATTTGAAGTAATGGATTTTATGAATCGATTGAAAACTACAAAAGATGAAGGAAATTCAATCATACTTATAAGAAATTGTTTAGCACAAAGTTATACCTCTTGGGAAAGAAGTTTATTGTTATCTGAACTGGATAATATAATACATGATAATAGTTTATTTGTTATTGGAGGCTATGATAGAGCTAATATTCCAGATTTTGTACAGGAATTAGAGACATATGGTTTTAAAGAAGTTGGTAAAAATATTTTTTCAAAGAATAATACTGTTTATAGCAAATTGGCAGAACCAATGATTAAACAAAAAAATTTCTTTTCTGATTTTATAAGGAAAATAAAAAACAAGTTATAATGATTAAAAAACAGCCAATATTATATTAATTTAAATAGCAAAAAAAATGTATTTACAAATTTTATGAGAAATAACAATATAATAAAAAAGGAGTAATAAATGAATATTGAAAGAAATAACTATTATACTCACCATAATACTAAATTCGGCGCAAGATTTCCAAAAGCAGATTTACAGAGAATTATGTCAGAAATATCTACAATGCCTAAATTAGAAAGGAAAGAAAAACTTGCAAGGCTATATACAAGCTTAAAATATATTGATTCAATTGCCCCGGATACAAAATTAAGATTAACAAATAATAGATATATAGGATATTATAATCCTCATGATCCTGATTGGTATAATTATATATTAAATGAAAAAGATGAAAAACTTGTAAGAACAACTTCTCCTTTAGTTAAATCTATAGAAGAATTATTTATGAAACCTAAATTTGAAGAAAACAAGTTGAAACCTTATGGATTTCAAAGTAATGCACTTGGGGATATTTGTATGCCAGAATCTGTTTATCAAAATCAATGGTGGAAAAATATTAATCGTAACATAACTGTCGAAGATATTGAAAAATTTGCACTTGATGTAGAGGCTTAACCTGTATAGTTCTACAATAATATTTTTATGCTATTATACTATTTGCTTTCGGGTTTGTTGATTTCTATTCGAATTGAACGAGTACTTTTTAAACCTTTAGCCAGTGCAATTTCTTTAATAATTTACAATTAGAATAAATGATTATTTAAAAAGCGTCTTTAAGTTATAACTTAAAGACGCTTTCATATATCAGAATTTATTACGCATGCATTTGAGCTAAGTAATTACAAATATCCCAATCGTTTTCTATTTTCTTTACAGCTTCTCTCAATGTTTTAATTATTTTTTCTTCATTTTCAGCTGTAAATGCTTTAAGTGGTATTGGTTTCATATATTTATGTACATCTGTACCATATTTTTCATGACTTAGTGAAACCTTATCTAGTTTTTCACTTATAAAAACGTCAGCATTTTCTTCTTTTTCTAATCTATTAATAAATCCGCCTCTTTCTTTTACAATTTGAGACATTTTATTAATAGTTTTTGTACTCAATGCCATTGGGTTATTGGTTTTTAAATACAAACCGGTAAAATTAACATTATTATTTTGTATATTCATCAGACAATACCTCCTTTAGGATATTAAAAACCAAAAAAATAAAATTTGCTATAACATTTACAAAATTTAAAATTATAATCTTATTTACATATTCTTTTTGTACTTCCAAGTAAATTGAAATAAATTTCCACCTAAATTTAAAATTTTGAAAAATTTTTCAACACTGTCCTGTCCCAAAATTCCTGAACTGTGTCTAAATTCCCGCCATTTAAGGTTTTGAGACACTGTCTTGTTTTAGACATTGACGGACAGTAATCGGACTTTTTTGCCAGTTCAGGAATTTTATTTTTAGCGATTTCCGACTAAAAAAATCAAGATATATTTGAAACACACCCCTATTAGTTCAAAAAAATCAAATTCCTGCAATGTCTGTTCAATGATAATAAATTAGCATCAAAATAGACTAAAGAATAAGTAGAATTATGCATATATAAATCGGGATTACAATTATCGGAAAGATTGTATATGAAAACTTTTGCAGTTTATTTAAAGGTCTTTGCCGAATTTTATTTATAGTTGCAATAGCTGAAGTTGGAGTTATTACGGCAGAGAATAATAAAAATAACAACCCCAAAGTCATAATAAGAAAGATTATAACAGCTTTTCCGTTTAATGACGAAGTCTGAATATCTGCATACATCAGCATTAAAGTTATTACATATACAAAAATAGCGTAAAACAGTGCCAATATCGTTAATATCACCGTTATACACTGAAAACTAAAATATAAATTTAATAAAAAATTTTTTGTAGAAGCTTTCATCTGCAAATAAATATTTCTATTTTTTTAGTAGTTTTATATATAAACAAAAAACTACAAAAGAGTCCATACCTAAGCGAGTAAGTCTTTCATTAGTAAGTGACACCGGGCTTTTGAAAAAACACCAGTGTCAGTATTACTAATATAGTTGTACAAATTGTTAATGCAATGGATATTTTATCCATGGACTGTTCTCATCATTTAATAAACCTTGTGCGATGCTGATAATTCCATATAAAGAACCATCATTACCATTCCACATAGCTCTTCCAACAATATAACCTTGAGCAAACTCAGTCCAATTATGATAAAGTTCTCTTGCACATTCATACGCTGACATTATGTATTGCCAAGCTTGTTCTTCGGTAATGTAGCCAACATCACAGCAACAACGAGTAACTAAAACCAATCGACCTAAGTCCCAAGCTTTAACTGACATTGTTTTGAATTCGCTTGCACCTTTTACAATGTGTTCATCAACAAGAACTTCTAGAGATTCTTTTATATTCCCAACATAAGACATTAAAGAACGGTCTTTTTCTTCTTCCAATAAAATATCTACATTAAATTCTTGAGCTGAATTTGCGATTACTGGTCTTATTGCTTCAAAGTAAACATTATGTCCTCTATGCAATAACCATTCTAAAGTTTCTAGAGCTGATTCACTGTCATATATTCCATAATAGTCACTTAATCTACCTGCAACATCCTCTTTATCAGGTTCTGTTTCAATACAATTGCAATAATATCCATTTTGTTCTGAATTAATTGCACCGATATTTATTGCTGCGTATTGTTCTCTACTTAATACAGGAGCACTTTCACTATAGACATATTTAATGTCTTTAAAACAGTTAATCATTCTTTTGATATTATTTTGAAATCTTACTAAATCCATTAATTATTCCCTTTATCAGCTAATTCTGCAAACACAAAAGAACCTTGTTTCTTATCATAAGAAATAGAATATTTTTTCTTAGGTTCAACATTTACTTCAATTTTTTGTGGATCATATGTTGTTCTTACCCATTTATGCAAAATGCCAGGTCTTTGTGTTTCATATTGTAATTCCAAAACATTTGCACCTGGAGTTACATAATATGCTCTTTGCCCAAATCCAACAGAGATTTGCATTTGTGGTTCACCATTGATTGTTAAACAATTAACAGTATTAGTGAATCCTAGCGGATGCCACTGACAATCTTTAATTACCATAATTGAGGCATCAGGATTCTCACTTTCAAATTTCTTTTTTGACATTGAGTGCATATACATTGCAACTCCTTGATAAACAAAACTTAAAAGAATCAGTCCGCCTACTAATAAAATATACTGTGTCATTCCCATTTTATACCTCCTTACTTTTTAATGGTTGCAACTTTTATTGGTGGTTCATTTTGGATTTTTGCACCTAACTTTGAAAGCATTTCTTCGTAATCTTCTCCACTAAAGTTAGTTGCATCAATATAATCTTCTTTTCCTGTTTCTTTGCTTACATAATAAATATCTTGGTCATCTTCACTTTTTGTGTTTGAATCTTTTGAATATTCAGACCAATAATATTGATCGATAGCGAATCCTTTTATTATTTTTCCGAATCTTTTAATAAGAAGTTGGTTATCTTCAGTAAAAACAATGGAAATATTATCTAAGTAATATACTTTATAAAGCATCCAAGCAATAATAATTAAACCAACAATTGCTGAAATTAAAAAGCTATGAGTGAACCGTCCTACAAGATTGTAAACAAACCAACCGGCACAAAAACCGCAAGCTGTCCAAAATAGCTTTGTAGTAATTTTACCCTTATACTCTTTCATAAAAACCTCCAGATATAATAATTTAGCAATTCTTTATATAATTTCTGATTGTTAGATTATATTAAGGTTTTTTATTAATTCTTAATTAACCCAAACAAACATCAAAAAACACCATTGTCATGATGTTAAGGATACAATAAAAATATTTAAAGTAAATACTAACTATACAAATCTTTGAAAATATGTTTTTTCAGTATTTGCAGTTAAAACTTTGCCCTCTTCTTTAGCTTTATTAATTATTGTTTTTAAATAGCTAATCATAGGTGATGAAGTAGAATGCTCACTACTAATTTTATTAAAAATTACATTTTGTTTTTGTTCTACAGTTTGTTTTGTTAAATTTTCTATGGCAGTTAGAAAATCTTTTGCTGAAGCAGATACAATATCTTGATTATGATTATCTTTCAAAATAGAAACGTTGTATTTATCTCCAAAAATTTCATTAAATAATCTCAAAGAGTACATTCTACCCTTTTTAGTATCTTGAGACATAATATCAACAACAGTAGTTGGCTCACCCATATTTTTTAGTTTTGAAGTGATTTCTGCTAATTTCTCAGGTGTTTTTTTTAACTCGTAAGTTGCACGCCAACCGAGTCTTGCTCCAAATGGCGGATTATAATTATTATAACTTTGATTATTTGTTATATTCATACGTTTGGATTAAAACATGTAAAAAAATATAATTGCGTAATTCTTTATATTTCTTTACATGTTTTCAGGAATCGACATTGCATTTATATGTAATCTATTAATCCATTTTGCAGAAGTAGTGGTAAAATCTGAATAATTTTTGTTATATGTAATTTTTTAAAAATTGATTTTTTTATTTTAATATAAACCAGGTAATCAATTCCAAGAAAAGCTGATACACCTTGAAAGTTATGCCCCTGAATTAACAGGAGCATAACATCTTTTTCTTCTTCTGTCAGTTTATCAATCATTTATATATTCCTCTAGCTTTTGTGTATTTATAAGGTGATTTTTTACCGCAAAATACGCAAGATGTCTGCGGTTTGCTAAACTAAAACGTTTCATTAATTTACGAACCTGATAGACAACTTTATTTGTATTATGGTAATAAAACCGTATTCCGATTTCCCTGTAAGATAAACCTGTCAAAAGGTAATAAAAAATCGGATTGTCCTGTATTTCATAAAATTCACTGTCCATATCGTGATAGTACATGACCGTCTCCTTAAATTTCCGGTGCTACTTTTGAATATGGAACAATTTCATTTATTTGGTTTAAGATTATTTGCAACTCTGAAACAATTTGCAGGTTATCATAGCCGAACCATTGTATAACAGAGTCGAGTTTACCTTTAATACTAAAATCACTGTCGCAATAATCTTTTATTTTTTCCATTAATTCATCTATAAACTCTTCAGAAAAAAGTTTGCTATCTGTATATTCTTCAATTTTCTGAAACATATTATTTAATTTTGTATGTTTGCTTTCAGATGAATATTCTAAAACCTTGTCCCAATATTTTTTTGTTATTAAAGTTCTTATCCGTAGTCTGAAAAATGCGTTTAACAGATTTGAACGCCATAGAGACCTGTCAATAGTTGCTTTTATTAACATCTCCTGAACAGTCTTTGAATCATATACGGACATAATAGATTTTAATTTTTCATTGAAAACCAGAGGTGAAATATTATATTGCTGCATATAATCAATTTCATCTCCTTTGTGCGTAAGATGACGGATTATCTGCCGTTCTTCGATTGTTATTTCCCGATTTTTGCTGACAGGGAAATACATATCAACAAGAACTCTTATTATAAACATATATTTAAATGTAAAAGAGTTAAAAATCTCGACAACAGTCTCCGCATCTGCTAAATATTCCTCATCATCTAAATTGAAAACAATGTTAAATATCTGGTCAAAATCATTTAATGTATGCGTTAATTCTATAAAACTTCTGGCATAAGAAAGTATTTTGTCGGTTTCTGCATCTGAATTTATGCGTGATATATATTCTTTTACCAATTCTTCCATCTCCGGCATTGAAAGAAAATGAGCGTTATAACAGAATTCGCAAAAAATACTTGATGAATTTAGTGCTAAATCTAATAAAATTGTTCTGACTGCATTTCTGGTAAATATTTTTTTTCTTGAATAATTTTCAATGTGCTGTTTGTAATTTTCAGATAATTCTAAATTAATTAAGTTATAAAAAATTGCTTTTCTTAAAACTTCCTCAAAAGAGCAGACCTCAAACTTTTCGCATAACAAACGGACTTTTTCTTTTGTTCTTAAACTGTCACAAGGACAACCTGTTTTAAATTCTTCTTCTGCCAATCTTTTAATAAATATTATTTCTGAGTGTGATAATACGGACTTTTCTGATTCTTTTATTTGCATTTCTACCCCCTTTCTGACGACTTTTAATTACTCAACAAATTCCCAGTGATAACCGTATGCTGTTTCTTTTTTACCTTTGCAGGCATCTTTAACTATGGAATCAGCACTGTAACTATACGTTAATCTCATTTTTTTTAGCCAATTGGCGGCTTGTTTTGCACATCTGAAAATCTCGCCGGTTTCAATACACCTGACTCGTTTTGCTTTTATTCCAAGAGAACGGTACGGCTTGATTTTTTCTTTGATTTCTAAAAATAAGTCTTCAGTTAGTCTGTAAGTTTCTGATGCATTTTCATTAGATTCTAACCTGACAATAAATGCAGACCTCTTGTTCACATTTTTCGGCATTTTTTCTTTTAACATTAAACATTCCTTTCCTGCTTGTGTCATACATTTTAACCATTTTGTAAGGCAAATTTTTTATGCCGAAAATATTAGCCGTTCGGGGAATTGTATTTCAAATTTTAAACTGTTACATTACATTTTAGAAAATAACTTTAAAACTCTAAAACTCAATTAGGAAGGCAATTTTTGAGATTTTTAGGTTTTATGTTATACAAAATGGTTATTTTGTAAGGCAAATAAAATGTAATGCAATGACTCTGATAGAGAGGGTTTTGCACTATAAAATAAAGTTGGAGTAACTGTAGTCAATCTGGTCTTGTTCGATACCTATGTATCTTAAAGTTATCTGCGGACTTGAGTGATTGAATATTTTTTGCAGGATAACCACATCTTTAAATTGTTGATAATGGTGGTAACCAAAAGTCTTTCGCATTGAATGCGTACCGATTCTTTCTTGAAGTCCGGCTTTTTCGCACGCATCACGAATTAAGTAATATGCTGTTACTCTATCAAGGCGGTGTTTCCAGTGAGATAAGAACAAGGGTTCTGCATTTCGTCTGCCTTTGACAAAGTCTTCAATCATTGGTTTTAAGCGGTCATTTATCGGAAACTTTTTAAATTTTCCTGTTTTCTTTTCAACAATTTGAATATGAGTTTTATTTCTTACATCGCCGACATTTAATGACAGCAAATCAGAAATTCTCAAACCGCAGTTTGTACCGAGGACAAAAAGCATTAAATCTCTCTGACTCTGTTGTGCTAAGACTTTTTCAACTTTTTTGATATCAGATTTGTTTCTGATGGGTTCTACTGTAGTCATTTTCTCTCTCCTTTCCTTTGACTTACAAACTATTCAGGGGTTTAATCCCCCTAAAAAATTTTCGGTCATACTAAGGATTTCTTCAAAATCTTCAGGGGTGAGTTGCAGGTAAGGGCGTGCAGGGATTTCAACCGATTTATTCCGCCCTGCCTGTCCGCCGAGTTGGTGTATTGCAGCGTATTCAAGATTTGAACCTATAACCGCAGAATCGTTATCATAATAAGTATTAACAGAGGATGCGAGCTGACCTGATACCTGCAAAATCATGCCGGGCCACTGTTTGTTTTTAGTTCTCTGTTTTATTGTTGATTCTGATAGTTCAGTCCATTTATCAGGTCTGCCCTCGTTTTTAAAATTTTCTTCTGTTGAATAAGCGAAAATTCCTGCGATGTTTTTCATTAATGGTCGCAGGTTTTCGCTTTTTTGAGCCAAATCAAGAAGTTTTGATTCGACTGCTTTATTATCAATTTTAATTTCAATGGGGTCAGACATTTTTAGATAATTCCCGGATAGGATAATTGGCAATCAGCAGTTCTTTATATACCTTGTTCGCCCTGCTGGTACCCTCACGATTGTTAATTCCGTTCAGCCTTTCAACTTCAATCATCTCAAAGCCTTTATATAATTCTCTTACCTTTGGAGAATCATCGTATGAAAGAAGAAAACGACCTTTAATGTCTTTTAAAACATCTCTTAAACGCTCGTGGTCAAAGTCTGTTGTAGAGGTTACAGCATAACCACAACCTGAAGTGTAAGGTGGGTCGCAATAGAAAAATGCATCTTCAAAGTCATATTGTTTGATTAATTTCTCAAAATCTCGATTCTCAATCATAACTTTATCAAGGCGTTCATGAATTGCATCAATTTTAGTTAAAATATTACGTTGTGATTTTGAAGCTCCCCCACTAGATTTTTTTACAGTTCCAAAAGTATCACCACGACCACCAAAAGAACGTGTTATTAAAAATAAGAACTGTGCTGCTTTTTGTATATCGGTAATAAAAGTGCCATTCAAAAATTGGAAGAACATTTCACGAGAGCCTAAAAGATACTGCAATTCTTCTTTTAAAGCATTCGGATGGTATTTTACAATCCTGAAAAGATTAACCAATCTTCCGTCAAGGTCGTTGTATATCTCTAAATCAGCCCAACGGTCTTTATAAAACAAAACCCAACCGGCACCGCCGAATGGTTCAATGTATGATTGGATATCCGTAGGAACTAACGGTGCGATACGTTTGCGGAGTAATCTTTTTCCGCCAACCCAGTTTAATAAACTTTTTTTATCAACTGTCATTCAAAACTCCTTTAATTATTATTCAAATAGCGTTCAAATATCGTTTAAACCTGAAGCCGGATTATGAGACCATCCGACATCAGGGGCAATCTTTTTACCTGTAAGCGGATCTGTGTAAACCGTAACGGGCTTATATTCACCTGATTTTTTAGAAACTAATCTCATCTCTTGAGACAAAGTACCTGTGGAATTACCCGGCTTTGCATCTTTCTTTTTGAGGTTATAATCTGAAAGAGCGTTAACTCTGCAACGGCATCTCCAACCGTTTGGAGGGTAAAAACTTGCCCAGAACGGATCATCATATCTGTAAATTAATCCATGAAGTTGTGCGTGTTCGGGTCGGGTTCTATTATCAAGGACAGCAACGTATTCCCAATACGGTCTATTGTCCACATTATCCATCTGAGTTTTATACCGTCCTGTCATATATGAAGTCTGCATATTAACGGCATAGATGGTTTTTAATCGGTACATTGAGCCAAGCTGAACTTTTTCTGCATTGCCTTGAGTATCAACAACAATCTGTTCTCCCCACCAACCTTTCTTTTGCAGGGTTGGTTTGAGTTCTTTTTGAAACTCTTTGAATGTTTTTCCCTCAGACAGAGCTTTATCCAAAGCAGAGCGAATATCTTTTAGAATATCCTCACGCATAACTTTGGCAACTGTGAAAGTCTTTTTATGTGCATCTTGCCAGAGTTCGTACCAATCCCAAGTGAAAGTTTGACCTTTTCGCCTGAAATATTTTATGGCTGCTGCCGGAGCAAGTTTAAATAGACCTTTAAGTTCGATCATTCTCGACCTCTGCCGCTTGGTTGCTCGCATTAAACGGGTCTGCGGTCTTGGACTTCTCCAAGCCCTCCGCCCTCTGCTCGCAATCCGCGATTTTTCTTGCAACAGCTTCAACAACATTTACGGTTACGGCATTGCCTGCCATCTTGTATAAACGACAATCTGCCAAGCCGATTTCACGAGCTTTCTCTATCATTTCATCAGGAAACCCTTGAAGTCTGAAGCACTCAAGCGGAGTTAATCTTCTGATTCTGTATCCGTCAATAGTTCCCATATTGCAGTTTGTACCAAGAGTCTGAGAGCAGCCTTTACCAACTCTTCCACGTCTTGTTTTAGAATGAGGGAAAGCAAGATTTATTCCGTCTCCTGGGATTGCCTCATCGTAACCTTTTTTAGTACCGTTCCTCACACGCATTAAAGGAGTATCTCCTGCAACCAAAAGTGTTTGAACAGTATCAGAAGGACGATATTTGTCATAACGTACCCTGTTTACAAAATACAAACCTGTTTTAGCACCGAGTCCGCCGCCGTTTGCAGTAAGACAGGAACTTAAGCCGTCCGGTAAATAAATTCTGTTACCTTGAGGTGTCTTGGGACTTAATGGATGTTTATTGAGCGTGCTAATATTTTCGATTCCGTCCGGGGTGATAGGAAATATTTTTCCGGCACATCCTTTTCCATAACATCCAACAATGTACACTCTTTCCCTGTTTTGAGGAACTCCGAAGAACTTAGAATTAAGTAATTGCCATTGCACTTGATACCCAAGGTCGGTGAGAATTTTAAGTATTGTTTGGAAAGTTTTTCCACTGTCGTGATTAAGTAAGCCTTTAACGTTTTCGAGTATAAAATATCTGGGTCTTTTGTCTTTGAGAATCCGTGCGACTTCAAAAAACATTGTGCCTCTGGTGTCTTCAAATCCGCGTCTTTTTCCTGCAATAGAAAAAGACTGGCAAGGAAATCCTCCGCAGAGAATGTCGAAGTCGGGCAATTCTTCTGTGTTGATTGTTCTGATGTCATCAAAAAATAACTCCTCTTCAGTATTAAAATATGCTTTGTATAATTTGTTGGCATATTCGTCATTATCACAATAGCCGATACTTTTAAAACCGGCTCTTTCAAGTCCGATTCTGAAACCGCCTATACCGGAAAATAAATCCAAAAACGTTAATTGCTTATTCAAGACCATCACTCCTCCCTTGCAGTTCACACAGGAAAAGTGCTTTTTGAAGAGATTGCTCAAACTTCTTTGAATGCAGATTTTTATCCGTTAAAAGTTCGTAAGCCTCATCAAAATCATCACAATCCTCAAGCAATGAAATTAAAGGTGAAAGCATCTGTTGAGACTGTTCATTTAATTTTTTTGTTGAAATAAACTCAAGCAGATTTTCTATCTGGTCTTGTCCGGGAACTGACGGCTCGCTTTCCTTAAATTCCTTAAACTGAGAATTTGTTGCAGGGATAACATCTTCCCTAATATCGAAATCCTCATCTTCAAGACCGTATGCTTTAATAAAATAATTTTTCGTAAATTTAACACCGGTATCGGAGAGAATTTTGTCTCTCTGTGCAAGAGTCAAATCAACATCTTCCGGTGCATATAACTGAAATATCGGGACTTCTTCATTAGAGAAATTAATTTCATAAATCCAACGAATAAGCTGGTTTATAACACTTTCAACGAGTTTTCTATCAGAATCAATAATATCCTGACGAACAGCCATGTGCGTATTTGCAGCCGCATAACTTCCTGTTGAACCGATTTCAGTCGTTAAAGTTTGTCCTAAGATTGCTTTTGAGATTTCAGAATTCATCTTGTCGATGAGTTTTTCATAAATCTCAGCAGATGAAGATTTATTTGCTTCTTGAATTTCAACAGACGAATCATCAGGAATAACAGCGATTGCATCTTGAACCATATCCTCAAGCATATCTGCAAGAGTCGTGGTTTCTTCTCTTGATGCTCCACGTGGGTGTTTGCCTATCAAATGAGGCATTCCGTATTTTTCAGTGAATACTACCCAAAACTTCAGTCCGCCTTTTTTGAATGTTACAGACCAAAATACACGAGATAACGTTCTTTCGCCGTAAGGGTTGTTGTAACTCGGATTATTCTGAGCAAGCAGAAATTTTTTATCTGGAACAATTTCGCCGTAGTAATTGTCTTTAGTTCTGAATTTTAGATTATTGTCATCATCAAAACAAAACCATTCCGGCGGCTTTGCAATAATTTTTTCAGGCAAAACGTGCCCTGATTTGGTTTTCTTCCAGATAATCTCTAAAGGCTGATAACCAAACTGAGTTGCATCAAGAATATCATTTATTAATTTATGAATATCCAGTTTTTTAAGTAATTCTTCAATCGCCTCAGCATTTTTGTCTTTATCCAAACCCCGGTTAATTTCCCAATCAAGAGATAAAACGCCTGCTTTTCGAGATTGAGTGCAGGCAAAAACGTGCGGATCACAAAGCAATTCCTTATAAATCCTAATATCCTTACCCTGTTTTCTGAGAACAATATCAGGGTCAGGGAGAATGTTTGCCAAAGAATAAAAGTTTAATGCTCGTTTTCGGGTCGCAATTTCTTCTGACAAACTTTTTTTAGAGTTTGCTTTTTTAAGAATAGAATCGTCTGTCATTAAGCCCCCGTATTCTTTTTGAATGTAGCGAGCATATCGACCATTCCGACTTTGTAGATGTTTTCAAGAACATCTATTTCAAAGATCTCCACTCCATCAACGATTAACTTGGCATAGGTTACAGCCATAGTTGTTTCATACTCCGCATTTTCTTGCGGCTTAATATTACCGAGCGGAAATTCTTTAAAAGTTCCGATTAAAAAAGCAGTGGCAGGAACTTCCTTAATTCTTCCCGTTCCGTTGTAGGTTTCAAGGTTGGCTCTAACCTGTATCATTGTTGCTAAGAACGGATTAGAACATATAGCCATAACACTCGGATAAAGTGCATTCCACTTAATCTTGCATTCAAGTTTGTCGATCCCGGCAAAAAATTCAGCAGAACCAACCATACCAAGAGCCTTATGCTCTGCCATTTTATGCTTAATCTGCGGAAGCTGAACTTCTTCAGCACGTCCGAGCAGGTTGATGCCGTTCATATAAACATTGGCATTGGTTAATTTATTAATCTCTATTTTCGACATTAGTGTAAAAACTCCTTAAGACTTCTTGAAAAGACCGCAATCCCTAATCTCCACGTCTGAATAGTGCATAATGACATACTCCTTGCTGATGGCTTGGATTAAGGGACATTTGTAGATGTTTTTGCAGTTAAAGCAAATGTCCGCACAATCGGTGTGCACCTCTAAAACTCCTCTGTCGTTAACGATTGCGTACATTTATGAACCGCCCAGAGATTTCAACAATTCAATATTGATGAACGATTCAAACGTAATTCTTTCAGCCGGAGTCGGAGGCATAAATTCGATGTCAAACGTTAAATGTCCGTTTGCGATTTCCGTTGCAGGGTTTTTATCCTGGTTGAATGTACATTTACCGTCAATCAATGCACCTCGACCGATTAACGTTCTAATAAACTGGTTTACGGTTTCACAGATTGAATCAATCAAGCCGTTATCAATCGGGTAATCCATGAATTGCAGCATTGAATATTCAACCGATTCGTGAATAATATCTGCGGTTCTTCTGACGTTTATAAAGTTGGTCGGATTTGTTGAACTCGGATAAGCAGCAGACCTGTTGCCCCATGTTCTGAAACCTGAGCCGTAAGAATTGAATACAGTTACGACACCGCATTCATTCAAAGCGTTAACTTCAGATGTCGGGTCATTAATCATTGAAGTTAATTGCCGTTCAACTCCGACAATTCCTTGAATTTCAGTATTTGAAGGAGACCAATGGTAACCCTTCTCAACATCTTTTGACGCAATTACACCGGCTAACCTTTGAGAATACGGTTGTAATTTTATGGAATCAGAAGTTGCATCATATACCTTTAAGTGCGGATAACAAAGAATTATACGCTCAGATGAAGTATTGAAATTGATTGTACCTTCAGGCCCACGACCTGAAATAACTTCTTGAACAGAAGCACCGACAGGAGCGTCCACTATACCCATCGCACGAATTTTATTACAGATAGTATTCATCTCGGTAACGACAGCCGTTTCCTCACAAAATACAGGTGCAATAATAGTTTTAGGATAATAGCCAAATAAGGAATAACAATCCTCAAAGGCTTTCATTCCGGTGCGTTTTCCTGTAAGTGCATCAACACTTCCGTTGATTTCGCCGACTGTAACATCTGAAACATCTTCGTGTTTTTCAGGATCATAGACGTTTATAACAATCGCAATCCCGGCACCCTGATCGAATATTGCTTGCAGGGCTTGAGGAATAGTAAATCCGGCTTTATGATTGCCGAAATACCTTACAGCCTCAATCTCATTCATAATCAAAGTCGGGGTGTTGATTGTTTTGTACTCGTCTTCAACATCTTCAATCGGTGCAGTTCCGACAATTCCGACAACAGCAGTTTTTACTGTAGTAATTGTTCTTGCACCTTTTGTAATTTCTATGGTTTCAACACCATGAAGAAAACTTGCAGGCATATATATAAACTCCTTGGGGGTAAAAATTAAATTTCTAAATCTTGTATATTTGTTGTGGTTAGTGTGAAATTAACTCCGTATTGCCAGATACCGGCTTTTTCGGAGATGAAAAAATCTTTTGATGGACTTAATTTTGAGCAACCGTCAGGTGCAAAACCTGTAAGAACTGCTTTAATTTTGTCAATATATTCGTATGCTCCCTCGTTTTTTCTGAGGTTTCGGGTTACAACAGTAATTGAAAATTCTTTTTTGTTTTCCTGAGAGATAAATCCGAGTGCATCTGTTGAAGTGTAGTTACTTCCCTGATAATGCACAAGCAAAGCACCGATTGGATGGAGTAAGATAAATTCCGCAGGCTTGTCGGGAAAACCTTGAACAAGGACTTCGGAGAATACTGTTTTTAATTTTCCAATTATTGCGTTTTCAATATCACGTATATTCAATAAATAAAGCTCCTGTGGTACTCGGACTTACGTCCTGCGTTCCTACGTCGCCATCGAACGGTTACGCCCTGCATCGTCTTTGCCTACGCAAAGCCGTTTCGGGCTTCACACACGGCTCACGCATTTAATATTCAAACATCCGCTCCTTGCTAAAGAGCCTGTCAATTATCGACTTATTTGTTTTGTATTCTTCAGCATTAAATCCTGCGGTTTCAAGGGAATCGTTTTCGCTTTGCAGGGAGATAACACCTTTTTGAATATCTTTGAGAGTTGAGATTGCATTTTTGTAGTTATTTTCAATAACTTCCGGCATTTCATCTCTCATACGTCTTGAATACAGGCGGTGAATACTTAAATCAATGGCAAGAATTCTGAGTAAAGGAAAATGGGCATCTAAGGGTAGAGTGTATCTGCCACGAAGATACCCATCGATGAGCGTAGAAGAATAAAGGATAGCCTCTTGGGCAACGACACGATCGACAGCTTCTTGCCCATCATCAGAAGTGAGCTGGATAAGAGTAGGGGTAGAGGTTTGTGTTTCGATATCTTCGATCGTGCAATAATCCATTTTTAACCTTTCAAAATTCTTATTTCCTGACCTGCGGTTCCGGCATCAAGGGCATAACCGTTTGTAAAGGCAGAATCTGCAACCTTAACTGCTTTACCTTCTGCATCAGATGCAACAGCATCTCCGGCAGCGATTGTTCCTGCGGCTTCAACAAGCAGAATTCCTAAAACCGCAACAGGTGCATATTCACCTTTAGCGGTTGAAACATCTGAAACACCGAGAGCTTTAGCACCTGCGGCACAATAATTGCCGTCAAATCCGATAAATCTGTGCTGTTCCAAATCCGCAGCAGCAAGTGCAGAATCAATTAAAAGAGGTTTGTAAGTTTTATTTGTTGTCATCAGAACCTCCTTTTTCATCAGCTTTTGATTCTTCTTCCGCAGTTACGGTTTGAGATTCAGTTTCGTTTTTTGTTTCTGCTTTTGTCTGATTTTTAGCAGGGGTTTTATTTTCAGACTTCTTGTTCCCTGTTGATGCAGTTTTAGAAGTCTGAGTCTGTGCTTTAGATTTTGCAGGGGCTGACTGATTCGGCAGAAGTTCCACAAAATCTTCAAGACGTTTTGCTTGAGTGTCATCAAGTTCAATGGTTGAACCTTCTTTATACACAGTTTTATTATGCATAATTGAGGTATGCTTAACTTTGTACTTCAGAGCCATCAGAACCTCCTTGTCCACTTGTTTGTGCTGTTTTTGCTTCACCGTTTACTTTTGAAATTAAGTACCCGGCTTCAGCACCGACTAAAAACGGTGTATAAATGTCGGTAGCCCTGATATACTTAACTTTGTTGCCCTCTTTTTGGTATTCATCAATTTGCAGGGCATCTTTTTTGCGGACAGTGTATCCGTAAGATGGGTCGTATTCCGTTCTTGAATTGCCAAGATTCGGAACGTAAGCAAGGACAATGTTGTCCTGCCAAATTCTGACAAAATTTCCGTCTTTATCCGCAAAGATTGATTTTCCGATGAAAATGTTTTCAATCTCAAAAATTTCTTTTAATAAATTAATTGTTACTAATTTATTGAGATTGTCGGAAATTAAACCTTTAAGCTGAGGGTGTTTTTTGAGGGTTTTCCAAGCTGCTTGCCCTATAATCATAGTGTTCGGGTCTTGAGCAATTTTAGAAGAAACCGCATCTTTTGCGTCATCGATTACACCCTGCGGATCAGAATTTTCATCAGTAAAACAAGATGTGCCGGACAATAAAATTTTGTTGCCGGTAGGATATTTGTTAGCATCTTGAGCCAAATCAGCACACTGTTTTTCAAGTTTCAGCTTCAAACCTTCCGTTACAACATTAGTTGCGTGAAGTTGCAATTTAACTTTTTCTGCCTCCTGTTCTTCACGATAATCAATCGGGTATGACAAATCGTGTTCAGCGAGGGTAGTTGTATGTTTTTTGAAACCTTGCGGCGAGATAACATTTGAATTCGCTCTGATAGCACGTTCGGTATCGTAAAGATTGAACGCTTCCTTGTTGAATTCAAAAATGTCAATTTTTTCTTTCTCAGAAGTAATTTCAGGGAACAGATGCTGAGCCACAAAGGCATTATTACTGTAACCACGAGCGACCTCTGAGAGATACGCATTTATGCGTAATTCTTCAAGTCTTCCCATTTAAACTCCTTTTATATCAATGTTTCGGGGTATTACTTATTTAATTTGAGCAGTGCATCTTTAAATGAGATGTTTTCTTTTGCAGAAAGAGCCTTAGCCTCTTTGAACACCTCAAGGCTTTCCTCATCTGCGTTTGCAAATTTTTCCACATCTTCATTTGTTTGGTCGGTTTGCTTTTCTTTAGTGGCAAACTCACCGTATTTTATTTGATTCGGCAGGGACTCAATAAAAGATTTGAAGTCGAGAACGACTGTTGAATCCTCGCCGAATTTTTTGACATTATCTAACTCCTGAAGAACGGATAAGACAATATTCTTGTTTGCAGGGACTAACGTTCCCTTTTCAATTTGTTTGTCGATGAATTCTTCAAATTCTTTTTTCTTCAAAGAAGTTTTAATGTCATTCAATTCTTTTTCGATTTCTTCCTTACCCTGAGCTTTTTCTTTAAAAGTTGCGACTTCATCGGATAAAGCAGAAATTTTTTCTTTTAAAGATTTGATTGTTTCAAGTTTTTTGTTTGATTCCTTGAATGTTGCAAGCTGCTTTTCAAGGTCTGCAACCTGATTTTTCAAATCTTCAATTTCTTGTTGTGAAAATTGTTCCGGCTCATCTTCAGCATTGAATTCAAAAGTATCAGCTTCTGATTCCATAAATTTGATAGGTTCTAAACCTTTAACCTGAGGAATTGCTGCTCCGAGGAATGAAACGGCTTTAAGGTATGCACCTTTGCCTTCAAGATTTCTGTATAATTCAACAGAAACTTTTTTGTATTTGCCGTCATTAACGTCTTTTTCAAACTCTTCCGGCACTTCTTTAAAACTCACTTTGAGTTTATCGCCGTCAGCTTTTACGGTATCAACCCAGCCGTAAGCGGGTCCTGATTGCTGATGATCGATTGTAATCGGGGCTTCGCAAAATTGCGGATCATAGTTTTTTGCAATTTGTGCGATTTCTTTTTTTGTAAACTTTCCTTGGGGGTAAGTTCCGGCTTTAAAAACTTCGTAAAATTTCATTAATTGTATAACTCCAAATTAAACTTTTTTAACCTAAAAAGGTGTCCTTTTAAAAATCTGTATATTCGGAGTATAAACGTTGTCGTTATGCGGTTTCAAAGGTGTTTTGACAGCGATTTTTACATGCAAAAGTTCAATAAAAAGTTCAATGCAAATATTGCCTTGAAATCGTTGGGGGATAAAGTTTAGACTGCAATATATATGAATTAAAAAAGGACACCAGTCCTTTTCTTTCGTTTCATCGTACAGTATTTAATCTTGGATTATTGGCTGTTCACAATACTAAATTTCACTACAGATTTTTTACAAAATCTTTCGTTCAAACCGTATTGTTCACAAGGACGTGCTGGGTCACAAAGTGACACGGCGCACTTGCCAAAATCCGCAAGGAGTATTATGGATTTTATTACTCAAATTTCCCCGTTAATAGAAAACATTGGTTTTCCTGCACTGGTGTTTGCCATCTGGTATATTTACCACCAATCGCAGGTAAAAGCATTTGAAACAATTATTCAGGACAACTTTGAAATCTTAAAAGACCTGTTGGAAACAAATCAATACCACGCAGCACTTCTTTCAAGAATCGAAAGTAAAATCGACAACAACCTCTGGTGTCCGATTTTAAAAAAGGAGGTTCACTAGATGAATCCTGAAAGATTGCAATTAAAAGGAATGCTCGCAGAAAGCAAAAAAAACTTCCGTACTTTAGATACGGAAGCTTCAGGACTTGTTATATTAATTCGTGCTCTTTTAAACCCATACGAAGATATTAAAAATCTTGATATGGATAAAGTATTTGTTTCTGTAAAAAGACTCAAAGAAATAACGGAAGAAATGCAAACTCTCAACGAAAAAATAAAAAAATTGGAGTCTGAATTTGAACAGTAAAAAACAAAGTTTATTATCCGAAGCAGAACGGCTTTTTATATATGAGTATTTACCTGCCGCTGTTATAGCACGCCAACTTAATCTAAACCGAAAAACAGTAAATACTTGGAGAGCCCAGTATGAATGGGATAAAAAGCGTGCGGCATTTTTTAAATCCAAAATGTCATTTCATGAAGAATTATACGAATTTGCCAGAAAAATTATGCATGAAATTTCAGAAGAAATGGATGCCGGAGAAAAAGTAGATCCTGCAAGAATGAATGCTTTGTGCAGATTTATCCCATTATTCACAACCTCCAAAAAGTATGAGGACACTATAAAGAAAAAAGAGAAAGAAAGCCCCAAAGGCTTAACCCCTGAACTTATTTCTCAAATTGAAGAAGAAATTCTCGGAATAAAACACCTAGATGCCAACCAAGAATAAACCCCCGTTTTTTCTGCCATATCAATTAAGATGGCTGAAAGATAATTCAAAAGTAAAAATATGGGAGAAATCCCGAAGAATTGGTGCGACCTACGTTCAAAGCTATGAGGACGTAAGGGATTGCGTCAAGAAAACAGTTCCTGCGGTGTGGTTTTCATCAGCCGATGAATCCGCCGCTCGTGAGTACATTGACTATTGCAAAATATGGGCGAATTTATTTAATGTTGCCGCAAAAGACTTGGGCGAACAGGTCTTGGATAAAGAAAAAGATGTCAAAGCCTACGTTATTGCTTTTTCAAACGGCACAAAAATTCACGCATTATCTTCAAACCCTAAAGGTTTTCGTTCCAAAGGCGGAAAAGTTGTACTTGATGAATTTGCATTTCACAACAACCCTGCTGAACTTTGGAAAGCGGCACGACCTTGTATTACGTGGGGATATCCTTTAAGGATTCTTTCAACTCATAACGGTCAAAGCTGTCTTTATTACAGATTCCTGGATCAAGTTGAAAAAGGAAAATTAAACTGGTCGCACCACAAAACCCCGATTCAGCTTGCAGTAGATGAAGGGTTGATAGATAAAATCTACGGCAGACCGACAACACAAGTGGAACGTGAAGAGTGGCTGAATGAAGAGCGAAAAAACTGCTTTGACGATTACACATGGTTACAAGAATATTGCTGTGTTGCTATTGATGAAGCGTGTGCATTTCTTCCCTACGATTTGATTTCAACTTGCGAGATGCCGGATGTTTTGAAGACACTTGATGAGATAAAAGGCGATTTGTATGTCGGTATAGATATAGGGAGAAGAAAAGATTTAACCGTTATCTGGTGCTTGGAACGATTTGAAAATTCAAAATACACAAGAAAAGTTAAAACCTTGGAAAAAACACCGTTCCATATCCAGTACGAAATTATTTCAGAAATTCTGAGACACCCGAAACTTCGCAGATGCTGTATTGACTCAACCGGTATCGGAATGCAGTTAGCAGAAACGGCTCAGAGAGATTTCGGGAAATACAGAGTCGAGGCTGTAATGTTTACGAATAAATCTAAAGAGGAGATGGCATTTAATCTGAGAACTAATTTTGAAGATAAGTCGGTGTTTATTCCCACAGACCACGATATTCGTGAAGACTTACACTCAATCAGAAGAGTTGCAACAAAGGCAGGAAATATCCGCTTTGATGCAGATACCGCCGAAGTCAACGGACACGCTGACAGGTTCTGGGCGTTGGCACTGGCGCTAATTGCCTGCTATGTGCCGTATTCGCCTGTAGAAATTGAAACAAGGAGAAGATATGAAACATTAAAGATGACTCAAAATTTTTAGAATCGATTTTAAGCCGTTTAAATTTACTCAGACGATAATTTATACCACCCCGAACCTAAAAATTTAATACAGACGTTTTTGAACACTTTTTGAACGGGGTCAGAAGATAATTTAAATACCAAAAATTTAGGAGACAAAAATTATGCCAAAAGAATTAACATTACCATCCGGAAAAATTGCAATCATTGAAAAGGGCAAAGGCAAAGATTTATTGCAGGCTCAAATCAAGGCAAAGACTTCAGATGAAATTCCCTACGCTCTTATAGCTGAACTTGTTGAAATTGATGGGCAAAAGCTCGTCTATGAGGATATCCTTGAAATGGACTTAGAAGACGTTTTATCTCTTCAAGGTGAAATTTCGGGGAAGTTATCAGTGGGGAAAGCGAAAGAGATTCCGGAGAAACCGGAAGAAAAAACGGAGATAGTAACAGCTCTGACATCTGCTCTTACCTCCCCGACAGCCAAAGCATAATACATTTATGCAAAACTACCGGGTGGCAGTATTCAGAAATATCCGAAATGCCAATCCCAACTTTAGCCTACTGGTGCAATCAGTCAATAAAATACACGAATAAACGTAACGAGGACTTTGAGGAACAATGCTCGATACAATGATGAAAGTTTCATTAACTTTAGTCGCTTTCGACAAAATGTCGAGGGTTATTCGTGATGCTGTAAACAAATCCAATGATGAGTTTGACAAACTTCAGCGAGAAATCAAAAACACCTCAGATATGTTAGATAAACTCGGTCAGAATATGACAAAAGTCGGGGGTGCATTGACTCTTGCAGGGGGCGGACTTGCGTATAAACTTGGAATCACAGAGGCTATTCCTGAAGCATTCCAAATGGAACACCGTTTAAGAGAACTTGGCAATGTAGGACAGTTATCCGCAAAACAGCTTGAGGATATGGATAAACGTCTTGCATCTATTTCAAGATATACAAACCAGATGCGGCCTGAAATCGCAGAAGGTTTGAATGTTCTTGTAGCTTCAGGTATTGATCCCACAAAAGCCCTTGATTATATGAATGTAATCGGCAGAACCGCAACAGGTGAACAAGCTGCTATTGCGGATATTTCAAGAACTGCATTTGCTGTAAGTGATAACTTGAAAGTTCCTATTGATGACTTGGCAAAGTCAATGGATATTCTTGCGATGTCCGGTAAAGAGGGACGTTTTGAATTAAAGGATATGGCTGCGGCATTCCCGAGTTTAACAGCCGGCGCCGCTATGCTAGGTATGAAAGGGACACCTGCCGTTGCATCTTTAGGTGCTGCCCTGCAAGTTGCAATGAAAGGTGCCGGCGAGGCATCTGAGGCAGCAAATAACCTCGAAAATTTTATTCAAAAGGTTACTTCCCCACTTGCAGTAAAGAACTTTGAGGAAGTCTTCGGAGTTAATCTCAAACAGGTTCTTTTAGATGCGGCCGCTCAAGGTCGTGATCCAATCTTAGAAGTTATTGAAATGATGACTGAACTCTCAGGCGGAGATGTTTTTAAGGTTTCGGAAGTCTTTCAGGATAAACAGGTTTTAAATTTCATAAAACCTATGATGCAAAATCTTGATGAATATAAAAGGATAAAAGCATCTGCATTAAGTGCCGAGGGCGTTGTTGATTCCGACTTTGAACACATGATGGAAACAACAAACGAACAATTTAAGCTCTTAAAAATTAATATGAAAGAGCTTGTATTCCCTCATTTGCATAAGCCGATAGAGTTAATAAACAATCTTCTGACAAAAATAAATAATAATCCTTTGCTACAAAAAGGTTTATTCGGGGCTATTATAGGAACAATCGGCTTAGGAATTTTGCTTACAACGCTTGGCACTGCAACAATAATTATCGGCAAATTTGTTGGAATGTACGGTAAATTCTTGGGTTACGCTCGTGATTTAAGTCCTGTTCTTGCAAGAAATGCTGTTCTATTATTGCAAAATGCAGGGTTAACAAGCACATCTCACTCACTTGATACAGCATTTAACATCTTTAAATCAGGAAATAAACTTGGTTTGAATCTTCCCAAACACACATTATTAGGTTTTAGTGCTGATATAAGGCGAATTGATAATGAGATGAGAAAAGGATTAATAAGGACTTTCACCGAACTGCCTGCAAATATTTCAAAGTCAGCTCTATCATTAAAAGACTGGACTGTATCATCAATAAAAGCAATGCCGGCTAATTTTATAAATGGTTTAAAGGCGTTCAAAACAGGTTTTTTAAGTATTCCAAACCTGATTAAAAATGCAATGATTGCATTCAGAGCATTTTCTGTTACTTTGCTTACATCTCCTATCGGTTGGATTGCTCTTGCAATCGGAGTTGTTGCTCTTGTTATTTACAAATACTGGAAACCAATTTCAGGATTCTTTAAAGGTATGTGGCAGGGATTAAAAGAAGGTCTACAGCCATTAATGCCGTTATTCCAGAGAATGGGAAAAGCACTTTCGCCTATTCTTGCACCTATCAAAGCCATAGTTGATTGGTTCAAAAAACTAATAAAACCTGTTGAAGATACAGGCGGTGCTGCTGAAAAAATGGGCGTTCGATTTGGTAAAGCCATTGCTAATATAATCGTAAAATTGGTTGAACTTGTCACAAAAGCCTTTGAATTCGGAAGTAAAATCACGAGTATGCTTGCCGCAGGGATTATGTCCGGCATTGCTAAAGTAAAAGGCTGTATTTCTCAGGTCGCTCAGGTTATAAGAGACCATCTGCCTCATTCCCCTGCAAAGACTGGGCCGCTTAAAGATTTGCACAAGGTCAAAATTGTGGAAACTATTGCATCAACATTAAAACCGTTGCCGCTTCAAAATGCGATGACTAAAACCTTGGGTGTATTTTCAGGGGGCTTAAAAGCCAACGTGAGAGGTCGCTCATCTGCACCGGCATCCATTGTTGTAACCTATAACCCGACAATCACAATTTCAGGTTCAGAATCAAAAGAAGAATTTTTGAAGATGCTTAAAAAACATAAAGATGAAGTTGTGAACATTATTAAAAGAGAGTTTGAACGTAAGGAACGTGTTGCTTATTAAGGAGTTTTGAAATATGTTCGCTCAATTAGGAGACATAAAATTTGAACTAATAACTTATTTCAACGGTTTAAATGAAACCGTATCCTACAATTACGCTCAGCACGACCGTATTGAAAACAAACCCATTCTGCAATTCTTAGGCAAAAATTTGCAGGAAGAAGATATAAAGTTAAACTTCCACCGTAACTTCTGCGTGCCGGAAGATGAGATAAAAAACTTAAAAGATATCGCAGATGCTGCAACCCCTTTGAAATTTATCAAAGGAAACGGTGAATATGTCGGTGTTTTTGTCATTGATGAAATCGGACAAACCACAGAACAAGCCTCGCCGGAGGGCGATTTGATATCGGTTCAGGTCGATGTCCGGCTAAGAGAATACACAGGAAAAATCCCTGAAGATAAACAGGAGCAGAAAGGATTTAAAAAGAAATGACGGAGGAATTCTATTCCTATATCACTCGTGACGGAGACCGTTGGGATATGATTTCTCAGAAATACTACAGCAACCCGAATTTGTATGAGGAGATTATTAAAGCAAACCCCGAAGTTCCGATTGAACCTGTCTTAGAAGCAGGAATAAAACTCAAAATCCCAGTTCTTGAAGAGTCCGAAACCATACAGTTTGAACTACCCCCTTGGAAGAAATAAGCGTCAGCCGGAGTGGAGTTGGCGGAAACGTTGAGTTTTCGACAACGCAACTTAACGACAGCGACGTAGAAATCTTTGATTTCACAGGAGCAAAATGTTAGTACCTATTTTTGAATTATTTTATGAACAAAAAAATATAACTAAAGACGTTTCCCCCTATGTTACTTCTATCGAATACACCGATGTTGAACATGGAGAGTCTGACGAACTTCAGATAACATTTGAGGATTCTGAAAAACTCTGGCAGGGTGCGTGGATACCTACTAAAGGCGATGCTTTGCGTGCATATATCGGTTACGAAGCAGAAAAACTTTTGAATTGCGGAGTTTTTGAAATTGATGAACTGGAATACGATACTCCGCCTGATGTTATAACTGTAAAAGGTCTGGCTACAGGAATTAAAAAGCCTTTAAGACAAAAGAATTCTCAAGGTTATGAAAATAAAACCCTCAAACAAATAGCAAAAGAGATTGCCGATAAGCACGGATACACTTTAGTCGGAGAAGTTGCAGATATTCGTGTCGATAGAATTACTCAAAATAAAGAACGTGATTTGACATTCCTGACTAAACTTGCGGAAGAATACGGCTACATCTTCAAAATTGCTGAAAATAACCTCGTTTTCTATGATGTTAAAAAACTCAAAGGAGCAAACGCCACTCAGATATTCTATAAATCCGATTTGCTGCATATAAATCTCAGAGAAAAGACTTCTCAAAAATATAAAGCTGTTCAGGTTTCATACTTCAATCCTAAAAAGAAAAAGGTTGTTAAAGCTACTGCCCGAAACGAAAATGTCAAAAAAGGCGATACTTTAAAGATTACCGTCCGGTGTTCTGACAGAAAGCAGGCTATTGCAAAAGCTCAGGCAGCACTCTCAACTGCTGACACTAAAATTGAGGGTTCTCTTGAATTTACAGGAAATCCGTATTTGATAGCTGGGTCAAATATTGAACTAAAAGGAGTCGGACATTTTTCAGGCAAATACCACATTAAGCAAGCCCGGCATGTGATAGACAGGGCAAGCGGTTATAAGACTTATTGCGAGGTGGAAAGTGCGTGAGCAGTGTGTGAAGACCGAAACGGCTTGCGTAGGCAAGGCGTTGGAGGTCGTAACCGTTCTATACCGACGTAGGAACGCAGGCGAAGCCGAGTACCACAGGAGGAAAAAGTGTTAAGGTTTGGAATTGTATCACAAATTGATCCAATAAATGTTCAGGCTCGTGTAAGTTTTGAAGATGATGAGTCAACATCTTTTTGGCTTCCTGTTCTTCAAACAAAAACATTGAAAGACAAGTTTTACGCAATGCCGGATATCGGAGAGCAGGTCGCCTGCCTTATGGATGAAAATTCGGAAGATGGAGTAATCCTCGGAGCAATTTATTCGGCTGAAGATGTTTCAACCACGCAAAGCGAAAAACAATTATCTGTAAACCTTGAAGACGGCTCATATATAAATGTAGATAAAGAAAATAAGACTCTCACCGTTGCTTTTTCAAAAATGAAATTAATCGGAAATATAGAACACGAGGGAACTTTCACAAACACCGCAGGAATAAAATCCAATGCTGATATTACTGACAAAACCTCATCAATGCAAGCAATGAGAGATGTTTACAATTCACACACGCACACAGGAAACCAAGGAAAAGCAACTTCTGCACCTAATAAAACAATGTAATCAATCATCAAGATGACGACAGAAAAGCCAATAAATAAGTCCAATAAAAGGACAAACATACATTCCAACAGTAATTTGAGACTTAACGCTCCTAACCCACATTGGATTTGGATTTTTACTCAGTTGATAAAAAATTATTGAAGCAATAATCCCCAAAACAGTAAAAATGATTAACTTTATAGTCGATTTTTTCATAACAAAATACTACCACAAATATGACAAACTTAAATGAAATCACCTACGTTGACTGGCAATTAAAACTCAACGCAATCGGCGGTGTTGCCGAGGGTGCTGACGATATTAACCAGTGCATCGCAATTATACTTCTAACTAAAAAAGGCTCTGTACCTCATCGTCCGACCTTTGGTTCGGACATATATAAATACATTGATTACCCCATAAACGAAGCAACTCCAAATATTGTACGTGAGGCGACAGATGCAATCACTATGTGGGAAACCCGCATAAAAATAAATTCTATCGAGGTCGAGATAGAAGAATCCACTTTAACCGTAAAAGTCGAATGGACATTAAAAGATTCAAACGCAAACGGAGTTGCGGAGGTTAGTTATGACACAACTGCCTGAACCTAATTTTATCGAACGTGATCCCGATGTTGTTACAAAAGAATGGATTGCCGCTTATGAAGAAAAGTCCGGCAAAGTTCTTCAGCCTGCACAAATTGAACGCTTGATGATTGATGTCGGTGCATATCGTGAAACCGTTTTGAGAATGAAAATTCAGGAAACCGCAAAACAAAACCTTTTAAGTTATGCACCATTAGAAATTCTTGAGCATATCGGCGAACCGCTGGGTGTTAGCAAACTTCTTGCAAATTGCTCGCTTACGACCTTAAAGTTTTCTGTTGATGATGCATTGGATTTTGATTTCAAGATTGATGCAGGGTGCGAAGTTGAGACTAAAGACGGCTTATTCATATTCCAAACAACGGAGGCTGTTACATTAAAAGCCGGAGAAACTTCTATTACAGCAGAGGCAATATGTGAAACTCCCGGAAGTGCATCTAATAATTACACTCTCGGTTCAATAAATAACCTTATAACTCCATTAAGTTACATCTCAACCGTTGAAAATATAACCGTAACTTCGGGCGGTGCGGATGATGAAGATGCAGCAAGTTTAAGAGAAAGAATCCGGCAGGCACCGGAAAAATTTTCAAATGCCGGAAGTCGTGGAGCGTATCGTTATCATACATTATCTGCACATCAATCAATAACAGATGTTGCAATAAATTCTCCGAGTCCGGGTGTTGTGAATATTTATCCTTTAACTAAGGACGGAAACCCGACAGAAGAAATTTTAAAAATCGTTCAAACCTACTTGAGCGATGACAAAGTCCGCCCTTTGACAGATAAAGTTCAAGTTATATCACCGGAGAAAAAAGATTTTTCAATTAAAGCAACAATATTTCTGTACAAAGATGCTGACGAAATAAGCGTTATGACAACCATTGATGCAAAACTCAATGAATACAAAATATCTCTTAGTGAAAAACTGGGGAAAAACGTTATAAAAACACAAATTATTGCAATATTAAACAGCGTTTACGGAGTGTTCAAGGTCGAAATTCAGACACCTGAGGCAGATATGGAAATCTCGGAAAGCCAGTGGGCGAATTTGGTTGATTTTGAAATAGAAATGGGAGGATATGCTGATGAATAGTCTTGCACCTATTGATGATATAAATCTGAAAATATTTGATGAGATATGCGAAGAACGCTTTGCAAGGTTAGACTTGGAATGCATATTAGTATCAATTATTGATAATGTGCCTGCGGATGCACTGCCACACTTGGCAGAACAATACCACATAACAGGTAATGAGGGTTGGCTGCAAGCACTCAACGAACAAGAAAAACGTGAGTTAATTAAATCTGCAATCAAAATGCACCGCTATAAAGGTACAAAATATGCCATTGAAGAAATATTTAAAACATTAAATATTGTCGGCAATGTTGAAGAATGGTTTAACTACGGCGGACAACCGTATTATTTCAAAGTTATTCTGCAAATTTTTAACCGTTCAATCAATGAAGAAACGGAAAAGAAACTTCGAGACCTCATAAACGAGTATAAAAATGAGCGTTCCTGGCTTGAGGAAATTCAATTTTACCTTACAACAAATGCCAAAATGCACGCATATTCTGCCTGCATTACCCAAGAAACCATCACTGTTAATTCTAAGGAGATTGTAAATGTCTGAGGAATTTTATTCACTTGTCACCGATTTTGGAGCCGCAAAACAATTACAATGTATTCAAGAAGGCTCGCCGTTTGAGGTTTATCAAATAGCACTCGGAGACGGCAACGGAAAATATTATGAGCCTACAACGGATCAAACAGAACTTGTAAACGAAGTCTGGCGTGGTCTTATTGATAAATGCGAATGGACAGATGACAGGTTTTACTGCGTAACAAGTGTTCCTGCTGAAGTCGGAGGATTTGTTGTAAGAGAAGCCGGCGTTTTCGATAAAGATAACAATATGCTTGTTGTTTCTAAATTCCCTGAAACAACCAAACAAGCACCTGATAGCGGTACAGTTAAACAATTAACAATAAGAATAGAACTTCAATTATCTAATAAAGAACTTGCGGAATTAGTTATAAACCCGAATATGTCCGTTGTAACCAAAGATGAATTGGATAGTATCACCGAAGATATTGAAGAAACTTATCAAAAAATTTCAGAAAAAGGACAGCCCAACGGTTATGCACCTGTTGGCGAAAACGGTTTAATCCCTCTTGAATTTATCCCCGAAATAAGCACAAAGAGTATTTTAACACCGTTTTGTTTAAACTCATGCAGGCTTGATACAAAGGGAAATCCCGATTTATTGAGTGCTGAAACCGTTAAGGTATTAAAATATACTTCAAGTATTTCCGGAGTTTTTTATACTGCACTCGGAACTGTTCTTGAAAAAGATACGGTTGTCTATGCTGATTCAGAACTTACGGAAGAATTAAATACCATTGTTGCTGTTGATACTTCAACAAAATATATTGCTTTTGGTGAAATTGAAACTTTAACGGAGTATGAGGATAATCCCCTGCATTATTCTGCATCAACAACAGGCGAATTTTATGTCAAAGAAACTCTTGCTGTTGGTTCTGAATGTTATTCCGACCCCGAATATGCAAATCTAATCGGAGTTGTTACATACCTCAATCTTACAAGAATCTGCATAAGTGATGATGAAACTTATACTGACGATGGCGAAATAACAACGCATATTTATATAACGGCTCATGCACCGTTTACTTATACAACAGCATCAAGCCAAACCCACAATGTGGAAGAAGATTTAGTTTTGGATGTTGTGGATTTATGTCCGTCAACAGCTACAACACAGAATTTTAATTTATTCGTCAACTGCGAAAATGATGAATATTCGTTGACTGCACTTTCCAATCAAATATTTACGCAAATGCTTGAGCCGGAAGATTTTAGTGCAAATGATGTTTGGTTCAAAATTCTTGAACCGCTTGCAAGTTACATCTATCTGCTGAATATATGGCAGGAAACAAATATGGTTCCTGTCGGTGTATTTTCGCTTGAGGGCGGAGAAACATAGGAAGGAATATTATGGAGACAAAGTATTATTACAGTTACAACACAGAGGAGAATGCTTTTTTAGGTAAGTTCCCTGCAATAAAAAATCCGAGAAGACAAACAGAATATCTGCTGCCTGCGATGGCAACATTCAAAGCTCCGCCAGAAACACAAGAAAAAGAAGCCGCAATTTGGAATGGTGAGGATTGGGTTATTGAACCGGATTTTCGAGGAGAGCAGCAGGTTAATCTTGAGACCTACGAAGTAACAACCGTTGAATATGTCGGAAAAATTAAAGACGGATTCCAGTCCGTAACCTCTGAAGTTGCTGAAGATATTCAAATAAACCCTGATAAATACAAAGTCGTAAACGGTATTCTTACGGATATTTCAAATACCGATGAATACAAAGAATTTTTGCATCAACAGGAAGTTCAAATCCGTAAATCGGAAATTGAACGGCAGCTTTTGGAACTCGATACAAAAAGAGTTCGTGCTATGTGTGAGCCGTCAATCAAAGATGAATCGACAGGCGAAACGTGGCTTGATTACTACAATGCACAGGTCGCCCAATTAAGAGAAGAATTAAACTCTTTATAAGGAAGAATTATTGAAAATTAACGCTTTAAAGTGTCCTTTGGTTAACCAAAACGGATACCATAAAAATACCCTAACCAAAGAACGAATCGGAACACTATTTATTTACCCCATAGATTTTACCCCTGATGACTGCCTGGCTTGTGATGGTTATTTATTAGACATTGCCGACTACGAAGATTTATACAAAGTAATCGGTACAAAGTTTAATAAATCAGGAGATGCTGCAGGTAAATTCAGAATTCCTGATTACAACGTAACAGGAAGATTTCTGCAACCGGGAGCAAATGTCGGAACTCAGATTGCAGCAGGTTTGCCTAATATTACAGGCATTAAGCCTGATTGGATTACAAATGCAGGATATTCAGGAAGTTTTTATTATACTTCGACAACATCACATGGAACAGCAAATGCGGCTTTATCTAATCCCTCAACCATAGCTACGGGATTTAACGCCTCAAGGTGTTCGGCAATTTATGGGAATTCTGCAACCGTTCAACCACCTGCTCAAATCGTTCATATTTGCATCAAATATAAGTAATAAATAATGGAAATACTCAGCCTTTTAACAAACGAAATAAACCAGAATGGTTATAATTTCAATCTTTTAACTAAAAATAAAATCGGGTTTTTATACATCGCACCTGTCAATGTAGTACCTGATGATTGTCTGGCATGTGATGGGTATGTATTGAAAATTGCTGATTACAGAAAACTGCACGCAGTAATTGGAACAACCTTTAATACCGGCTCGGAAGCCTCAGATGAATTTAGAATCCCAGACTATAACATCACTGGAAGATTTTTACAACCGGGAGCAAACGTTGGAAGTCAAATAGCGGCGGGCTTACCTAATATTACTGGTGGTTGGAATAATGTTGGGGTTGAACCTGGGTACAATTACTCATCAGGTGCATTCTATAACAACAATACAGGCGGAAACTTTTTTTACCATGCATCCGGGCGTGGAGGAAGTATTGGAGGTTTTTACTTTAATGCTTCTCGTTCAAGTTCTATATATGGTAAAAGCTCTACGGTTCAACCTCCATCACAAATAGTTCACGTCTGCATTAAATATAAATAAAAACAATGAAAATACTTAATTTAACAACAAATGAAGTCAACCAAAATGGCTATCATAAAAATATTCTGACAAAAGATAAAATCGGAGCTTTATTTATTTTCCCGAACGGCTATACCCCTAGTGATTGCTTGTCATGTGAAGGGTACGTTCTAAAAATAACTGATTATAAGAAGTTATATAAAGTTCTCGGTAAAGATTACAACACAGGTTCTGAGGCTTCTGATGAATTTAGAATCCCTGATTATAATATAACAGGGCTATTTCTTCAACCAGGTTTATCATCTTTTGGAAGTAAAAAATCCGCAGGTTTACCTAGTATAGACTTGGCATTAAGGGTTGATGGCGGGGGAACAACCAAACAATATTATAAAAATTCATATTTAACTGCCTACGGCGGAGATGATTATGGCGGCACAATGTCAACGTTAACAAACAATAGTGACGAATATATGTTTCAAATGTCAAAAGCCGCTAAAAATAGAAAAGCGGGGGATTTAATTTTGGATACTGCTATTTATGGCAAATCAAAAACAGTCCAACCCCCATCACAAATAGTTCATATCTGCATCAAATACAAATAAATACAATGAAAATCTCTAATTTAACAACAAACCAGTTAAACCAAAACGGTTATAACAAAAATTCTCAAACACGAGACAAAATCGGTGCTTTATATACATTTCCCATCGATTACACTCCGCATGATTGCCTCTCCTGCGAGGGATTTGTCTTAAAAATAGTCGATTATAAAGTTCTTTATTCAATCATTGGCAAAAAATTTAATAAAGGCACTGAAGCTTCTGATGAATTCAGAATACCGGATTACAACATTACAAAACGATTTCTGCAGCCTGGGACGGCGGTCGGAACACTTATTGAGGCAGGACTTCCAACTCACACTCATACAATCACAATGAATAGAACCGATAAGTCAGGCAATGATACTGATTGCGTTTGGTCTTACGGAGAAAATAGAAACGGAGCGGCTAAAGTTACAACATCCGCACCATCAAACGCAATTTATGGAAAGTCATCAACCGTTCAACCACCTTCACAAGTCGTTCATATCTGCATCAAATACAAATAGGTAAAAGATGAAATTAGTTTCTTTAAAAACCAACCCCTTAAATCAAAATAATTACAACAGAAATGCTCTCACCCCTGAATTTATAGGCTCGCTTGTTATTTATCCGGTAGATATTACACCTGAAAAATGTCTTCCCTGCGATGGATACAAATTAAAAAAGGCTGATTATGCTCAACTTTATGCTGTTATTGGCAACAAATATAATGACGGAACTGAGGCAGCAGATGAATTCAGAATTCCAGATTACAACGTAACCGGAAGATTTTTGCAACCTGGTGCAAAGGTCGGAACTCAAATCGCCGCAGGAATTCCAGATCATACCCATACTGTTGTCGCTGTTTACTGGGATGCTAACGGTATTATCGAAGAAGGACGTGGAAAGCCTGATTACGGACATCAAAAAACACTTACAACAAGTAAAGCTTCTGCAAATAATTCTATTTACGGCAAATCAAAAACCGTTCAACCCCCATCACAAATAGTTCATATATGTATTCGTTATAAATAAGGAGAAAAAATGACATCATTATCAAAAATTTGTTTGCACTGGACCGCAGGTGCTAATACCCCTTGCGATACAGATTTAAAAGCATACCACTATTGTGTAGATAAATATGGGAAGATTTTTGCAGGCACACATAAGCCTGAAGATAATCTAAATTGCTATGACGGCAGTTATGCAATGCACTGCGGAGGCGGAAATACTGGCTGTGTAGGATTATCTGTCTGCGGAATGGCAGGTTTTACATCCGATAAAAAGCAGACAAAATATCCGCTTACTCAAAAACAGGTTGAATCATTGTGCTGCCTTGCAGGGTATTTATCCGTAAAATACGGAATTTTAATTACTGAAAAATCAGTATTTACGCATTATGAGTTCGACCAAAGACGAGCCAAAAACAAACGTGAAGGCAAGATAGATATTACTTATCTTCACTACTTGCCGTATTTATCCCCGAATAGTGTCGGTACATATCTCAGACAAAAAATATCCTGGTACAGAACCAAGATAAAAGCAAACAAATACAAGTTTATTAAGAAAGGAGACTACTATGAGTTTATTTTCGTGGCTTAAAGACTGGAAGGTCTTGAATGAACTGTGGGATGCCATTGAACCTTTTGTAATTAATCTTGCGGAAAAGAATGTTCCCAAGTATATTACAAAACTCTATGAAAATCTCGCAAAAGCAACACAGCCGGCTCTTGACAGTTTGAAAAAACTGAAAGAAAAGATTAAAGCTTCTCCGAATGCTCTGGACGATTATTGTTTTAATCAAGGTGTGAACGCTATTGAAACATTTGCCAATCACCTCTTGACCGTAGTTGCGGATTTGAGGAAATAAGCAGATGTGGTTTTCTGCAATGATTAAATCTTTATGTGACTGTATCTCGCAAATTGCGAGGTACGGTCAGACAAAGATTGAAAATCAGGAGGCTTCCTCAATTATTCAGGACAAGGAAGATTTGGAAAAAGCCGGCAATTATGCAGAGCAGATTATTGAAATTGCTCAAAAATATAAATCTTCAATGTCTAAAAAGGATCAGCGAAAGCTGAAATCGTTAATAAAAAAATTTAATAAGGTGGATTAATTATGTCTTGGAGAGATTTATTAAATGTACAAAATGTTGAAAAAGGTTTCTTTACTTCCTCCAATTCCTATGGCATACCCGATATTATTCCGGATGAGTTTGAAGTAAAAGAACTCATCCCTTATCGGGTAGATTCCAACAGGAATGGGACGGCACACTTTTTCTTAGATGATTATAGATTTGAGCGGTGTTGGAAAAATGCTGACTCTCAAATAGAAGAATTGAAAAAATATGCAGGGGTGTTGTCTCCTGATTTTTCAATGTACACAAATTACCCCGAAGCGTTCCAAATTTGGCAGGTTTACAGAAACCGCTGGTGTGCCGCTTATTGGCAAAGTAAGGGAATCAAAGTTATTCCAACAATCAGTTGGTCGGATGAATCCAGTTATAAATATGCATTCCTTGGTATTCCTAAAAATTCTGTTGTTGCAATTGGTACTGTCGGAGTTGTTAATGACAAAAATGCTGAAAGACTTTTTATGCAGGGCTTTAAAGAAATGTTAAAACAACTTGAACCCAAGCGTATTTTGATTTATGGAAACAGACTGACCGAACTTGAAGGATACAAAAATCTTCAATGGTTCGAACCTTACACAAGCAAATGGAATAAAAAGAAAGGCAGGTAAAAATGGGCGGTCGAGGATCCGGAGGAAGTAAAAATGGCGGCGGTGCTGCCTCAAGAAATATCGGAGAAGGTATAACAGACAAAGACGAGCTTATTAGATTGTATAACAGTATTTCAGGAAATCCAGCTTATACAACTGAAGAAAGAGTACGAGCCATGGAGTCTATCAAAAAAAGAATTGATGAACTTGATGCTAAAAAAGCCGCAGATTTAAAACAAAAACGTCTTGATGCTTTAGCCAAGGCTCGTGCTAAACGTGCAGAAAACCTCAAAAACGGTATAAAAACAGAAAAGAAACCTCGTGCTAAAAAGGCAAAAATGTCTATGGACAGCACAGTTTCTAATTTGAAAGATGAATTAATAAGTAAAGTTTCAACTGATGGATACATTCGCCGAAGTGACTTTAGAGTTGAAGATTATGGAGATTTCATAAATGTTTCAGTTCGAAGTCTTGGTAAATGGAAAAATCCTTCTGATGCAAGAGACGAGGAAGATTATGATTGGCAAGTCCTGCATAAATCAAGTCGTTCTCAAATTGATAAAGTAGTTAAACGAATATCCAGACAATCCGGCAGAAAACTTTCTTGGTCGCAAGAAGAAAAAAATTGGATTGGTGTAGATATTCCAAAAATGAAAGGAGATTAATATATGGGAGGACGTGGTTCAGGCGGAAGTCGTGGCGGTGGTGGAGCAAGCAAATCTATTGATGCCAAAACCGAAAATAAATTGAACTCATTGTTAAATAAATCATATAAATATGATGACGAGGCTTATGAATTTTCAAGAAGAGCTGCTACTGAAAGAGCTATGGCAAAAAGGTATAAACAACTCGGCAAAAAACAATTAGCAAAAGATTATACTCAATATGCAAAAGAGGCTCAAGCAAGAGCGGATAAAGCAAAAGTTCGGGCTAAACAATATCTAGATGAGGCTTCCAAACTTACAAGCAAAAAAATTCGAGATATTCCGAGAACTTATCAATATAAGGGCGAAAAGGGTGTAAGGACTGTGTATAAAAGCCCTCAGAATGCTAGAAAAGCTTACGAACAATCAAGACAAAATTTAGTCAGCACTGCATACCGAGACCATCCAACCATTGTAGAATCACCAAAAGGCGGATATAGCGTAATGCCCCATGGGATAGCAAAATTAAACAAATTAAAAGAAATAAGCCCATATAGTATTGATATGGGGAATTCTTAATTGTGTCTGAATGATACGGAATTGGGAGCAATGACTTCCAATTCTTTCTCTTCAGAGCGATGAATGTGGTTGTTAATAAATAAAGGAGGTCAATATGACAGAAACAATCACAGCAACTGAAGTTTTAAAAAGCAGACAAAACTTCTCAGATTACATTGAACAAAATGCCGATACGGTAATCAAAAATTTACTCAAAGATTATCCGCCTCGACCGTTACAAATTATTTATCCACAGCTTACACAAAGCCCAGATGGTTTAATAGAAATTGTAAGGCAATTAGAGGGTAATCAAAAAGCGTATATTTTCTGGTTTATCGTCAACGAGAAAGAAGATTTAAAAAATATCGCTTTAAAGTTAAATCTTTTTTTCGATAAAAATTACTGCGGTATATTTATCATTAAAGCAGTTTTAAACGAGGATAAAATAGAGTTTGAACCCGTTTTGAAACCCGAACTCGTTGTTAAGCAAAAACGAGAAGTAAATACAAATACACCATCAAAACAATTACAAAAGAAATATTGGGACAAATATATTGAACTTTGTGATGCAAGCGAGCATCCTGAAATGCAAATAAGCGAGGCTCTGCCGAGACATTATCAATATATCTCAATAGGAAAAACCGGCATTCAAATTTTACAAACGGTAAATACCGCTAAAAATTATGTTGCATCTGAGATTGCAATCAATAACAATAAGTCAATTTATGAATTTTTCTTTGACTTAAAAGATAAGATAGAGGATGAAATCGGCGAACTAGAGTGGTATTGCAAGGACACTACCAAGTCCACAAAAATAAGAAAAGTCTTTGAAATTGATGTCAATAATCCGGGGAACCACGAAAAGGCAATATTAGAACAAATAAAAATGGGGGCAGAGTTGAGAGCCATCATTTATAAATATCTATAACTAAGGGGGAGATATTCTCCCCCTTTATAGAAATGTCTGCAATGACTTCACTTTTGCCCTGCCAAGAGTGATGAATGTTTGTGTAGAACAAAACAAAAGGAGACAAAATTATGAACAACAGACAACTGGAAAATTATTTGATTGACAAATTGTATGAGGATAAAGACATAAGCTATGTCGATACTTTTGACAATTGTGGTCTTTTAACAAGAAATCAAGGAGTTGTTATTAAATTTAAAAATGGGGACGAGTTCCAAATTACGATTGTAAAATCTCAATCTGGCAATGGCTGGGATTGTAAAAGTTAGATAAATCGTTGACAAAAATCAAGAGTTAATGGAATTAATAGGAATATTGCCATTAAGTCCTTGATGCGGTCTGTATTCGTTGTAATAAATCATGTATTCAAACAAATCTTTTACAAAATCTTCTAGGGTATCAAATGTAGTTCCTTCTATTACGTCTTGCTCCAATGTCCGCCAAAATCTCTCTATTTTTCCGTTAGTTTGCGGACGATATGGACGGATAAATCGCTGCTTTACTCCCATCTCTTTTAACATGCGTTTGAATGGGTGCGTCATTTCATTGTTTCTCGCCTTGCCTTGACCAAATTCTGATCCATTATCTGTTAACACTTCTTTAAATTGGATCTTGTATTGTTTATCTATCATTTGAAAACAACGCATTGTCGCAAACATTACCGTTAAGCTTGTCAAATCCGGGATTACTTCGCACCAAGCTATTCGAGAACTGTCATCTATTACACCTAACAAATAATAACGTTTACTCTCGTTCAACAATAAACTTTGCGGTAGATAGTGGCAATCTATATGCGCTAAATCGCCTGCTTTTTCTTTTATTATTTTTCTTTTTTGTTCTTTCATTTGTTTCGTTAATCTGTTTAAGTTGTACCTCTTACATATATTGTATATCCCGGATGGTGATGGTGTAAAGTCTTTTAATAAGGGTTTTAATAATTCTTTTATTTCATAGCGGTTTATTCCTAATATTCTTTTTTCTATTACTTTTTTTTCAATGAAATGAATAGGTTTTCTGGTATGCCATTTAGGACCGCGTTTTTGCGGCAAAAGGGCTGCATTTGCTCCGCCAGAGAGCAGATAACGATTGTAATATTTACAAAATGTTTGACGACTTAGGTTATGGGCTTTGTAGAAATCTGTTACAAATTTGTAATGTGGATGTTTTTTTGCTTTTACAAGTTCATATTCTTTCATTAAAAATCTCCATTTTTGGATGTAATTCTTTTCTATTGTTTTGTCTTCTGTTGTTCGTCTCATTCGTTGACTCCTTTTCTTTTCTCTAACTCTTTTATTCCCGGTTTTTTGTCAACGATTTACTTAACTTTTACAGGGATGACGAGGAGGATTTTTAAATCAATAAACATTGTGTCTGAATGATACAAAACGTCTACAATGACTTGAGATACAGACTATTTAGAGCGATTAATGCTAATGTAGACAACCAAAGAAAGGATTAAATTATGAAACAGACAGCATATAATATCAGATTTTCCGCAACGGTACATATTAGCGGAGATCTTCAAGTAAAAGCGGCAAGTGAAACCGAAGCACAAAAAATTGCAAGACTTATATTAAGACAAAATCTTAACAGTGAGGACTGCCTTATTGAAATAGGAGAAGACGATAATAGCAATAACATTACAGTAAGAGAAATGACGCTGTTACCAAATATAACTGCTCTTGATATTCAAGATGCTATGCCACTTGATTAATGTGTCCGAATGATACGAAACACCTGTAATGACTTGATGCACAGACTATTCAGAGTGATTAATGTCAATGTAAGAAAAACAAAGGAGGTAAACTATGACAGATTCATTATTAAAAAAGGACAGAACATTATTTGGAACGATGGTTTATAACCATAAAACAAAAGAAAAAGGATTAATTATTTATACCTGGAACAATAGATTCGCAACTAACTGTGACAAGTACAATGATATACCTTACGCAACCTGTGTTGATTTAAATGGTAAAAGATATAATATTGATATGGATGCAATAACCCCTATTGAGGAATAGGATGGAAAAAATTATAAGATTTATTCTTGAGTGTTAGAAATCAATGTCGTAAAGTCTTGCCCAGAAACAAAACGAATATCATCCATATTGATCTGTTTTAATTTATTTAATTCAAATGCAATGTAACATATATTATTTATTATATTTTCTGTATGTTTACCTCTTCTGAATTTTGCAACTATTGTACTTGGGGTTACGTGCAACATTATATCATTTCTTAAATTGGGAAATAACTCAATCTGTCTACTTCTTTCTTTTTCTTGCTTTTTATAGATATACTCAAGTTCGTTTTTAAGTTCTTTAAAATACTCAGCACAGGTCTCAGGTATGTTTTCAAAATGGATTCCTGCTTCCATAAATCCTCTAAAAGAAGCATTATCAAACAGCCAACATATTGCCTCAGCAGGAGTTCCACTATAATTTGACAATGTAAATACAGCATCATAATATTTCCTTGCAATATATTCTAATTTGTTCCACTCATTCATACAAGCCTTCCTTTTAGTTTAAATTTAAATTATCATAAAAAAGCCCTAATGCAAATCAACGAAACATTAGAGCAAAGAAGTGATGTTTAAAGATTTACTATTTATCCGACTTTGGCAAGTTGTGCTTTTTGTGGAGATTCTTTTTTATAATTTTATAAATATATCTTTGAGATAAATCACATTCAATTGCGAGGCGGTTTACGGTATATTTTCTGCCATCATACTGGCTCATGATATATTTTTCTTTTATCTCACGAAACGGATTTTTCGGGATACTTACTGTTAATCCCGGCGAGCAGAAAATAAGAGCCAAGGCGGATTTTATGCCGGCAGATTCTGCGATGAACTTCAAGTCATCGTTTGGCATATCTTCAGGTTTTATTAAATCCATCCAAGGCTTGTAATCCATAATCTCCTCTTATTTAATGATGGTCTCATCAGTTAACGCATTACGTTAAGACGGTCAGCTTGCACTGTTAGCCGACCGTTTCGACCTTGTGTAAACTTTAGTCGGGAGGCATTTTTGCAGGGGTAAGCATATCTTCTAAGTCTCGTTCGATCTTAGATAAGATGAAGATTTGTCCTTCAAGAACCTTGCAATCAATTTCACGTTCTTTGGCACAACTCCAGTTATCTTTAACCAGATTTGCATCGGCAAACTTCAATTTTGCATCGTTCAAACGCTCTTCAAGGTCAATTTTTTGATTCCTGATTAATCCCATCATTGCACATTCTTTAGGATCATCAGAACTGTGAGAGACTTCTCCAAAAAATTGGTTTTTCATCAACGAACCCATTGAATCGGTTGTTTTTTCTGCTGTTAGCATCATTTTTTCTCCTTTACTTTCTCTTCTACTACTCAAGTGTGGCCGCACTTTTTTCTTTTAATTTCTTTTTTATTGCCGTTATTGCCTGAATAACTTTACAGGCTTTGGCTCTGGTCAAAAACATAATGTCATCGACCTTAAACTTTGATTTTAAAAACTTTCTCAGGGATTTTTTCGCAAACTTATCATCATTGAAATAGCAAACATCTCTCCACAATCCCTCAATCATTCTGAGTTGTGCATCAGATGCCATGTTTTCTGTGCGATTCAAATCCGCATATTTTTTCGGCTGTTTAATCCATTTGTTTATTGCAACGGCTTTATCTTCAAGGATATCTACAAAAATTGCAGCTTCAGTAAATGTCAAATCCTTTGATGATGTAACGTCAAAAGACATAAGCATTTCACGATATAAGTCGTCATCCATACCTATAACATTTTTTAATGCGTGAATTTTTCTAATCTGAAAAGTCGTAGCCATACTTTATCCTCATATCCTCAAGCTGTAACTCACGTCCGTGCTTGATTCCGATTTGAACTCCCAAAATAAAAATGGCTAAGGCGATAATAAAAATGTGTAACAATGTGTCGGGTCGGAATAACTTACCATTATTGTTTTTCATTACCGTTCCTCCCTATGCCATTAATAATTTGGAAGTTTGTTTAATCACAGCATCATCGACCTCAGCTTTACCGTTGAATTTGGCAATGCTGATGCTGTGAGAAATTAAGTGTTCTAATCTTCTTGTGTTTCCATCCGAATACTGAAGATATGTTTCAGCCAGTTTTGTGTTCTGTCCGATAGATTCAAGAATTTTTATGACGTCTTGAATTAAAATTTTGTCTATAATTTTTGTAAATTTGACTCTTGAGTACAACTGGTCATACTGATTGTTGTAACCTTTCAGGTTTTCTAACAGAATTCCTCTACCCACTAAAAGAATACCTACACCTGTTTTATCGTGGATCCGGCGAGTAATTTCTAAGGCTCTATATGGAAGATTTTCAGCCTCATCAATAATTAAAAGTCTGCCTGATTGGTTTAATTTTCTGACGACTTCATCCATCAAGTCATAAACCGAACCCTTACCGGAAAGTCCTAAACGTCTGTGAATTTCCTTAAGAAGAGATTTTGCAGTGTAGCCTGAATCGCTTTCAATAAGGATTGAGTCCATAAATTCTTTGGTATATCTTTTTACGGCAACGGTTTTACCAAGCCCGGCTTTACCCACACAAACTCCGATTTTACCTTGAGTATGGCAAAGTCTGCCGATTTCAGTGATATATTTAACCGTTGAAATATCTACAAAAGGCAGGTCGCTGTTGCCGGAACGTTCGTGTTCACGTTGAATAAAATTATTTATAGCATCAGTAATTTTATCATTTTTGCCGTTGTAATTACCGTTCATCCACATACTGATTGTAGACTTAGCAATCCCTGTAGCAGTTGAAACGTATGCTATACTGTAATTTTTAGATTCCATCAAATCTTTTAATTCGGCTCTAATATCCATTGGCGACTCCTTTTAATTCTTGCTCAAGGATTTTGTCGGTTTCATATAGATAAAGCGGTTTTTCCTGCGGTTTGTTTTCATCTAAAAGCATCGACAAATCCTGCCGACCAAAAGCATCCATCTCCTTACTTTTGCGAATAACCTTGTCCATATTTGTATTTGCAATTCGTGAAACTTTTGGTTTAATTTCTTTTTCAACGCTTGCGTATGCGGCTTTATAATTTGCACATTTTTCTTCAAGGCTAATCTCACGAGTTTGTTTAATATATGATTTTGCAATCTTCAAACTGCGTTTTTTGATAGCCATTGCATCCTTAAAGGCTTCTTTTGAAATTTCGTCTGCGTGAAGTGCCGCAACGGCTTTGACCGCAGTAACCTTACCGATAAAGGCATTATTGTCGGCTCTGAATACCCACGCAACCTTGAAATTTTGAATATCTCTGCGTAGGTAAACTTTCAGACCTGTTTTTGAAATCATCCAATCTGCCCAATAGGTAATACCCAATTCATTATCTTTAATTCCATTTCGTCTTATAGTGTAATTTTTAGAAGTCCTTGTGCAGAATAATTTCAAAGCATCGGATTCTACTTTTATAACTTCAGCACATTCCTGATTAAAGAGTTGATCAGGAGATAAGCCCTCGTGGTTTTTACCACGAGACGGGCGTTTATTTAAAACATTAATCACAAAATCATCAAAGACTTCTTTAAATACATCAAACGGAATAATTTTTCCTGCTTTAATCTCTTTTGCCAGTTTTTCCGGACGTTCAACAACATTACCTCCCCTGTAACCAATACAATGTTTTGAAAGTAATTCTTTAATCTTTAAAAAATCTCTTTCAATTGGTTTTGTCTGAGCATTATATGGTAAAGCAAAATTTGCTTTGACATTTAATTCTTCAAGCATACAAGTCGTTTTGAACTCATCTGCTTCAATTTTAAATTTTCGTCCGCCGGCAAAATCTTTAGAACGATAATCTTTACCGTTATCAATAATCACATCTTTTGGCAAACCGTATTTTTCTACAGCATAATAGAATGACTGGAAAATATGATCTGAATTTGGATGTCCGCACTGAAGAATCCAGCCGAGCCATTTGCCTGATTTGTAATCTCTCCAAGCAGTAACCCAAGGAAAAACAACGCTGCCGTCTGAATTCAGACAGGCAACGTCTATTTGAGCGTGATCTGAAACCCACGCTTCTCCGCAAATTACAGTAGAATAGTCTCTATCAATGTAATTGCCGTATTTCCTATTCCAAGCAGATTCCCCATATCTCGCTAAATAAATACTTTGCTCAGGAACTTCACGTTCCAAACGTCTTTTAAAAGTTGCGTGACAAGGAAATTCATATCTACTAATTCCATATTTACGCATTGCATATCCTAGGGTTTGCTCCCAACAACTCCGTAGGGATGGTGCACCCTCAACTAAATAAAGATTTTTAAAATATTCAAAATAACAATCTTCAATTATTGTTCTACCTGAATTATTTCCGTATCTTGATAATAAACCATTTATTCCACTAGCAAAGTATCTATTTCTCATTCTAATTAAGGATGAATAAGACGTATGGTTATCAGGATTATTTTTATTCCAATTTTCGATGAACAGTTTTAAGGCTCTGCCTCTCAAACAAAGACTTTTTTTTATAACATCGATGTATTTGTCTGCCTGAATTCGTGACCATAAAGGAGCTTCAGAATATTTTTTATTATCAGATCCGTTGTCAATTTTTTTTGATATTGATAAAGATGAATAACGAATAAAAATTTGTTTTATATTATCTTTTGCTTCAATTTTATAAATAAAATCACCTTTATAGCAGCGATTTTTTATTGTCTTTTCTTTGACATTCAAAAGATTACACGCTTCTTGAACAGAAATCCAAGTCGGAATATTTGATTTTACTTGCTGGGTTTCATTCATTAATTGTGTAATCCTTTACTTTTATTCCGAAAATCTTTTCAATAATGTAAAGGTCAATTTCCGGACAACCTCTCTCCCCAGTCAAATAGCGGCTTACTACACTTTTGGAAATATTCAAAGCCATCTGAATTTCTTTTGATTTAAGATCCAAAAGGGAAAAAATAAATTTAGTTAAAATTTGTTTTTTGCAATAAACACAATTTGACATATTTTTCAATCCTCTCTTGATATAGTTAGTTGTCTATAATCAAGCTGTATAAGATTTTGAAAATTTTTCTATAAGCCGACTGTCCAGTATTTTTTTGCACAGCAGAATAATGCCTAATAAGGCAATATGACTGGCTCTACCGGGAAATCTTTAACCTATAACTCAATTATATGAAAATTATTTATATATGGAAGAGGCGAAAATTCAAGAGCGGGGAATATTCCCCGACTTTTGAAAATGAAAAACAGTAATAACAAGAACATAAAAAGTGAACGAATTTTTTATATTCACTTTAAAATCAGATAACAAAAAGGATAAGGGCTATTTTAAAAATCGGGGAAAAGTTTATGAAGAAATATTAAGCAAATAATAATGTATTTATTCCTGAATATCTTTCAGGAAAATCCTTTCCATATTTCCACAACTCTTCAGCCAGGTGTAAATGAAATCTATGAGCAAATGAGCGGCTTAAAACTTTTCTATAACTTCTCAAATAGATGTTTTTTATTTCTAAACGTTCGTCATTAGTATGTTTACGTGCATCTTTAGATATTAAGTATTTATCAGATACAAATAATTTGTGTTCATATAAATACAGATAAACTTTTGCATTCATATAAATCCTTTCTTGCGGTATTTTAGGGGATTTTTCAAAGTACTTAACAAGTTCGTTCTTTTGTTGCTCATAAATTATTGTCCTAAAATATTGATAAAAATTATTCATAACATGTTTTGAAAAACCGAATAAATCAATCATTTTTAAGACTTCTATATCAATACAAAAACCTTTTATTATGTAATCTATATCAGTTTTGGAATGGTGTTGAAAAAATTGCGGAAGTCTTTGTTTGTTTCCACCTTGTTCCTTATTATATAAATATATATTGTCTCTAAAAATAAGTTTCCCCTCTTGCACCAGAGTCAAGAGAAGTAACTCTAATACAGACTCGTCAATATCTTCTGCAATAGTCGAAATCTCATCAAGAGTAAATTTATCCAACCTTCTGCAAAGCCTTAATACTCGTTCTTTCATTAAGCAGTCCTTTCAAAGTATATTCGTCTATCTCATCAATTTTGTTTGTTTCTGACAGTTTTTCTATTTTATTTATTAATTTAACCAGTTGCCTGAACTGGTTTGTCCTTGTTGCAAGGTAGTTTATTGCATCATCTGTAAAATTGAGTTCTGTTAAGTTTTCAATAATTTCTCTAATATCTTCAGAATTGAATTGTTCGAACTTAATCGTTTTATAAAGCCTATCGACTAAATGCGGATATCTCGCAAGTTTTTTATCAGCAGCTCCCATTCCGACTAAAACTATCGGACAGGTGGTTTTATCGTGCAAATCCCTTAAAGTCTCAACCGTATGTTTTTCAATCAAATAATCAATCTCATCAACTATAATTATTTTAGAGTTCTGTCTTAAATAATTTTCTATGAGTTCAAACGTTTCCTGCGTATGCCAGTAAGGTTCTTCTCCAAGTTCTTCGGCTATTTCAGATAAAAGCCATCTGCTCGTCATACCCTGCGTTGCCCGAACATATACAGAATCGTTTTTATCCGCCCACCACTGAATTGTTTGAGATTTTCCAAGCCCATGGTCTCCGTAAACTAATGCTAGTTTCGGAATGTTCGGCGGAAGCTTCTGCAACTCATCCATCAAAGCCACAAACCGCTTGACGTTTTTTGTTTTAATAAATGTTTTCTTCATAGATTAATCTCCATATAAGTTGTAATATTCATCGCTTTTTATATAATCCGCAAGCCACTTTCTATCCTGCGGATTTGTTGTTCCGTTTGTCATTAACCACTCGTATTTTTCATAATTTGAATTAAATATAGGCACGTTCATCTGCCGTTCACGAGGGGTTAACTTCCGTTCACGCTTTGGCTTTGGTTGTTCTTCTATTTCTAAAACAGGTTCCGGTTCAATTTCTAAAACCTGAAGTTCATCTTTAGTGAATGTCTTTTTAATTTGTTTAACAAGCCGGCTTTTAATTTTCTGCTGTCTTTGGTACTGCTGTTTGTATTCTTCCATATCTTTAACTGTGCCGAGAACATTTGCCATCGGGTGAACTTTCTGAACCCTATGTGCCACGCATAAAAATTCGCCTTTCATTGAATAAACTTGAACCTTTGAAAGGTCAAATAAACTGTATCGTACATAAACCTTATCCCGAAGTCCAAGGATAACATCACTCCTGTAATGCATTCCGAGAAACGTTATTCCGTGTTTATTTATTGTTCTTGATTCTGTTTTCATCATTAAATAATCGAGTGCAGATTTATTAATATCTTGTTTCCGAACAGAGTTTAATACCTCTTGAATGCTCCTTGAACGATCATTAGGACAGGCTTTTTGATTTCTGTATTCAAGCCAGGCATTAATATATTTAATAGCATCTTGTACTGTCGGAATATTTCCTTTGGTTTGTTGATTATGAAGTTGCAAGTGTAATTTTTCATTTCTATTCATCCACGCAGGACGGTTTTCAATTGAAGTACCGATATAACTTGGCATAAGTTTCTCAAATTCTTCCTGAAAATCTAAGAAAAATCTTTCTATAACTTTTGCACGTGCATTGTAAGGTTTAGCAAAAACGGAGTGGATACCTAAATTGGCATATACTCCGTTAAAACACTCCTCGTCAAAATCACAAGATTGAAAATACTTCGCCTTGAATGCTTTGCCGTTATCCTGATACACCACTTTTGGGATCATTCCGAGATTTAAAATAGCGTTTCTTAAAGCACTTGCAATGCACTGAGTATTTTCTGTCATCATAATTTCATAGCCTACAAGTGCTGTTGATTTCCAGTCTAAAAAACCGACCAAAGTTGCTCTGGTCGGTTTTCCTGTAAACGGATTTATTACTTGAAAGTTTAGAACGTGTCCGTCTGCGATTAACACATCTCCAACTTCTATTTTACTTATATCTCTTTCAATATACGGTTCAACCTTATCGTGGTAGGCTTTCATACCCTCACGTCTTAGCACCCACTCCGCATAATGGTTTCTTCTGAAATGCTCCGCAAACCGTTTAAAAGTTATATTACTCGGCAGAGCATCTTCATCATATCCTTTTTTAATCAATACTTGTTTTGCAAGCCTGATTGCCGTATTGTACCCGAATTTATTCTGATGAAGTAAAAGAGCAAGCAGAACTTTTTTCATATTGTCATCTAAAATGCTGTTATATTCACCCTGTTTTGTTATTTTGTATTGAGGTATTAGGGATTCTGCGTTGCCTGTTTTCTTGTAGGCTTGTATGTATCTTCTTAATGTTCCGATTGAAATACGGCCCAGAAATTCGTATGCTTTTGGTAAATACAATCCAGAATTATACAGGTCTAAAAATTCAGCATCAGCCTCTTTTATACTCGGATATTTATTTCTGTGTTCAAGTGCGGCTTTAACAATGTTCATTCTGTGATTTGCCGTCTGTCTTGCTTTATCTGTAATAATAGGCGGTTTGTAATTCAACGGAACAATTGCCGTTGATTTTGTTTCGCATTCCCGAAGTTTTTGTTGTAATTCAGGTTCTAAACTTGAAAACAATATTTCGTATGAGATACCGCCGTTAACTTTGACTTCCCTTGAAATATATTTGCTTTCAGGTTTGTTGATTTCCATTCGGATTGAACGAGTGCTCTTTAACCCCTTAGCCTGTGCGATTTCTTTAATAGTTACATATTCATTCATGGTACACACACATTAACTCTGAAGATGAAGAATTGGAACACTACTTCCGAGCATTGTGTCGGTTTCGTATCAATTAAAAAATTTAACAGAACGGCAGAATTTTCAAAAACCTCAAACGACTCACTTGCCCAAAATAATCATACCATTTGTACCAAGCCTTAATCGCCCTAAAACACAAGCAGAAAGAGGGTTGTAATCCTTTTGCCCGAAATAATCACACCATCTGTGCCGAGTAGAAAAAGAGTAAAAAGAGTATTTATGGTACACATGGTTTGATTATTTCCTACCCCTAAAATCCGCTACACAAGCCGATTGCCCGAAATAATCGCACCATCTGTCATACGCAAAGCACTCACTTTATTACAGCGATTTCCGACTAAAAAAATCAAGATATATTTGAAACACACCCCTATTAGTTCAAAAAAATCAAATTCCTGCAATGTCTGTCAACCCATAGTGACAATTTGGTGACAATACCCATATTTTAATATAAAAAAGAGAGCTCCAATTTCCTTGAAACCCTCTTTTGATAAATGGTTGCGGGAGCTGGATTTGAACCAACGACCTTCGGGTTATGAGCCCGACGAGCTACCAGACTGCTCCATCCCGCGATATTCTATTTTGGGCACCTGACAATTACCATTATCATTTACCCCCACCCCATTATTAAATGCTAAAAAACAAAAATCAAGTACTTCTTTTTTTCAAATATAAAACACTTTTTCAAGTTTCTCTGATATTCTCAATTCACTAATGTTTATATTATAATTTTTAATAATTTATCTATTATAACAAGTTTTGTTCGTTCTGATTTTATTGTTTCCAAGTTTTTAATAATATTTTTATATAATTCTTCTTCGGACTTTATTCCGCCAAAAGAAAAAAGTTCATCAGGTTCCAGTTCAAGTTTTAAAAGAATTTTTTCCAGTGTTTCAGCCGTCAAAAAACCATTCCCCGTTTCAATAATGCTTAATGCATTCGTAGAAAGTCCCAGCATCTCTGCAAATTGGATTTGAGAGTAGCCTTTTTCTTTCCGTATCCGGCTGATTTTTGCACCCAATAACTTTTTAATATCAGTCATATCTTACCTTTTTATTATGTTAAATTGCATAACGATTTAAAAGAACCAAGTTTAACTATTTACAAACACAATTTAATTGTGTATAATTTTCCATATATAAATTAACAATTATATGTTTTAATTAAGGAGAAATGATGAAAACCGATACTTGTTTTGGAATTATAAGACTGCATAAAAATATTTTACATAAAAATGCATTTACACTGGCGGAAGTACTCATCACACTTGGAATAATCGGAATAGTTGCAGCAATGACATTACCCGCAATTATACATCAGCAAAATACAAAAAAACTGGAAGTTGCTCTGCAAAAAAATTACAGCATAATTCAACAAGTATTACAAAGGATGGAACTTGACAGAGGGGAAACACCAAAATCATCTAATTTTGAATATTTAGAATTTGCACCTGAATTTTTAAAGTATTTTAACTATGTGAATAAATGCAGTGAAGGTAATGAAAATTGTGCCAGTAAAACTGAAGACGAAAATGATTCATCAAATACTACTCTTATAAAAGAGTATAAAACTTACAATAAATCTCGAAATGTCAGCACTACATACTTTGATGACGGAAAATTTCGAACTTTAAACGAATTCTATATGATAGAAAACCAGAATCCCAATCTGCTTATTATAACAGTTGATATAAACGGTATCTTAAAAAAACCTAATTTATGGGGGCATGATTTATTCAGCTTTCAACTTTTACAGAATGGGAAATTAGTACCGGCCGGCACACCCGGAACTAACTTTGCAAACAAAAATACATACTGTTCAGCAACCTCAACAAATGCATTAAATGGGTTAGGTTGTACATATTATGCATTAACCGATAAAAACTACTGGAAAAACCTGCCTTAAAAAGTACCAGAGAAGCAGCAAACTTATTTTTTTATTGCTCCCCAGGCTTTGATTGTACCGCGTTGATATTTTATCAGGTAGTAGTCACCGTCCTTATCATATTCTATTGTAGCTTCTTTATAGACAAAATCTTCAACAGGCGGCATTCCGACTTTTGCACGTTTCTCATTAGTTTCTTTTTTTTCTTTAGCCTCTTTTTTAAGCTGCTTTTTATATTTTTTATCATTAAGTCTTGCAGGTTCATTAGCATCTACTTCAACTTTAAATACCGGAATAATCGCAACGGGATTTTTACTCTGTATCAGAAGCATAAAATTTTGTTCATCATTCAATGCAAGCTCATAATAACCCGGCGGAATAAAATTTTTATCATCATCATAAAGAGGTTCTACAATAATAAGAGTAGGATAATCAGAATCCGGAAGAGAATATCTGTAAATAGCATCCTGACCTATAGTAATTCCGGAAACTTCCTGCGGCTGCTGCGGATATGGACGTGTTGTATTATGATTCATAATAGTATCAACATAAACACCTTCCAGCATAAAACTAAATCTCCTCTAATAATTTTTTAACGATTTTTTGAATTTCGTCAAAAGTTTTCCCGAGAGCTCTTTCATGACCGACAAAAATTAAAGATATAAAGTCCTGAGAATTGCCGAGTGAATTATCTTTTTGTAGAAGTCTATAGCTTTCTCTCATAAGACGTTTAAGCCTGTTTCTTTTAACAGACCTTTTGCTAACTTTTTTACTAACGACAAACCCGACTCTGGTCGGATAATCTTCTTTTTTCTTCTTTCCGATAAAAAGGGTTAAACCGCCGGAGTGACGGGAATTTTTTATTCTATAAGTCGCAGTAAAGGCTGCCTTATTTTTTAATCTAAATTGTTTTTTTAACATAATATCCTACAAGAACACAGCACGCCAAACTAATTTCGACCTGCTGTGTTATAATTATTTTTTAATTTGAGTATAACTCAAACTTACGCACGTTTTTTAGCTGTAATAGCTAATCTGTGACGACCTTTAGCACGGCGTCTATTGATAACTTCTCTGCCGCCAGGAGTTGCCATTCTTGCTCTAAAGCCGCTTACGTGCTGTCTTTTAATCTTAGTTCCTTCTAGTGTACGTCTCATTTTCTTTATTCCTTATTAATTTTATTTGTCGTATAATTCTAATGTTAAATAAAAAAAAAGAATTAGTCAACACAAAAAGAGGAGCAGGTTACGGAATATGAACAAAAAAATAGGATTTATCGGATGCGGCAAAATGGCAAGTGCTATTATAAAAGGGATAAAGGCATCTTCATGCGGTGAAAAATTTGAGATAAAAGGAGCAGAAGTTAACTGTGAGATAGCCGAACTTGCACAAAACAAACTGGGAATATCTGTATTAACGGATAACAGAATGCTTGTAATAGACAGCGACGTGATATTTATTGCGACAAAACCTAATTATGTTGCACAGGTTCTGGAAGAAATCAAAGATGAACTGACTGACGATAAACTTATAGTATCAATCGCTGCAGGTGTAAGCACTGAAAAAATACAAAATATTATCGGACAAAGAAGAGTTATACGTGTAATGCCAAACACGCCGGCTCTTGTACAGGAGGGGATGAGCGGAGTATGCAAGGGGGAATTTGCGACGGAAGAAGACGCTCAATTTGTAATAAATCTTTTATCCGGTATAGGGAAAGTTATAGAAGTAGAAGAGTCTCAAATTGATATAGTAACTGCAATTTCGGGTTCCGGACCTGCATTTTTCTATCAGGTAATTGAGGATATGGCAAGAGCCGGAGAAAAACTCGGACTGGATTATGAAAAATCGCTCCTGCTTGCAACACAAACGGCTGCAGGGTCTGCAAAAATGGTAATGAACCGTGGAGAATTAACTGTTCAGACTTTAATTGATAATGTTGCCACAAAAGGAGGATGTACTTTTGTCGGAATTCAGACAATGAAAGAAGAAAATTCCGCAAAACTTTTTAGCGATGTAATCGAAAAAACAGCACGAAAAGCTAATGAATTAGGCAAATAAAAGGAGGCTAAGCCCTCCTTTTTTATTTATATTACCATTCAAATTCACCGTTTGCATCATAGTCTTTATAAACAAAAGGATTTTTCTTGCCCATTAAAATATTATGCAGACTGTCGGTTCCTAAAGCATTCCAGGTAGAATCACCTATTTTATTTCTGTAGATATCTACAGCATAAGCATCTCGACCGAATTGATTAGGATTTTTATTGCCGTTTACATCAAACCATATAGTACCGCAAAATGCTCTTGTTCTTGTCCATGTTTTAATACTTCCGTCAGGATTTTTCGCGACACTCCCATCTGAATTAAATGAAGTTCCACTTTCCACAACTTCATCACAAGAATTTCCTTTAGTATTCATTGCAATGATACTCCCATCGTTCAATACAATTCGGGGATTGGCTGTCAAATTAGTAATTTGAGCTCCACTGTTTCCGCTTTGCATTAGTGATGCATATTTTATTTTATAATTTAAATTTTTACAGCCTTCAGCATTTGCACCAGCCTCACAATATCTTGCTCCATTAAAATATCCGGACATTTCTTTTGTTAGTTCAGCTGATGTTTTTTCGGATGAAAACAGTGCTGAATTATCTCCGGGAGTTGCATAATGAGCCTGTGCCAATTCTAAAGCCTGATTTAGTGCCGAATAGGTTTTCTTGACTCTTGTGATTAACTCTTTATCTCTATGATTATTAATTAATGCCGGAAGCGTCATTGCTGCTACTACTCCGATTATTCCAAGTGTGATTAAGACCTCTGCCAAGGTAAACGCTGACCTACGATTGTCCTGCATAGTGTATTGAAAAACCTCCTTTAAATTCAAGACATTATAATTCTTTTTCATAGTAATATCCTTCTATTTTTATGAACTATATTTCTATATCATGAATTATAGTGGATATATTAAGATTGTCAAGTAAAATAAAATTGTAATATGCAAAAAGATAATGACATATTGATACAGGTCTCGGATAATATTAGGATTGCACGAACAAAAAAAAGGCTTTCTCAGGAAAAGCTTGCTGAAATGATTGATATTTCTACAAAATATCTCAATATGATTGAGAACAGAAAAGCTAATCCTACTATAGTTATAGTTATTAAAATATGTCTGGCTTTAGGGATAGAATTGAATACAATTTATCCGACTAAAGACCTGTAAATAATTCTTCATAATAAAGACGGGGAATATCAAAAATATTTTTTACCGGTTATTATATAAATAATGCAGTTAACAACGAGGTCTCACAATGAAAATAAATGGTATTACATTTACAGAATCAGGTACGGCACAAAATAAAATTCAGGGAAAAAGTAAAAAAGAAACTAAAATTCCGCATCTTACAACCGGAGAAGTTATTTATGCAGGACTTTCCGCAGCCGGAATTCTCGGATTGACCGCTGTTGTTTCTGCAAAACAGGGAAAAATTAATACCTTACGCCGAATTATACAGGAAAATTCAAATTCTAATAAAAATGCATTAGATTTTGTTGAAACCCTTCTGCCTTATAAAATAGAAAAGTTATCTGAAAACAAACTGTATAAAGCATTTTCAGAAACTAAAGACACTTTCATGAATTTCTTAAACAACACCAAAGAAGACGCTAAAAATATAAAAAACTTTCTATTTTCAGTAACAGCCGACGAAAAAGCTGGTCAGGAATTTGTACACGAAATGCTGCAGGATCCAAGAAAAACTGTAGAAAATCTTTCGCTGTTAAAAAATAAAATCGGCGGAGAAAAGAACCTGTTGGAGTGGCTTCAAGCCACTAACGGATATAATGATGCATACGGAAAATATATTGAAAAAGTCATTGCAAATCCCGACAGAAAAGCTGAAGATTTACTTTCTATATCTCCAAACTGGTTTTTGAAAGAATTTCAAGACATTGCAAAAACCCAGAATTTCAGGTTTGGAGAATTACCGGAAGAATTTAAAGAACTCGGTGATTACAGCCACTTCGTACACTGGCTAAATAATATGAACTTCGCTGAAAACGAAACCAAACTGCTTGAATACAGCGGGAAACATATGCACGTAACCAGAATTAATAAAGGGCTGTCGGGTAAAGCCCCTTATATTATTGAATTTAATAAAGGAAAACCTGAAGAAAAAGCATTTGTTCTGAAAGCACAACAGAGCTGGGGATGCGATACAGCTTATGCAAAAGAAAATCTGTGCTACAAATCGGATTCGGCGTTTATGAATGCACAAATGGACTACTATATGACACTTCATAACTGCGAAAATGCCACGAAATTCTATCTTTACGATTACAATTCAAACTCAGGACTATATGAATTCCAAAAAGGTAAAGAAGCCGGCGGAATTGAAAATATTCTTGACGCAAACAAACGCCTTAAAGATATGAACCGTCTCGGAATTTACTATAACGATGCCTGCAGCTGTAATTTTATTGAAAAAGACGGAATTTTAAAAGTTATAGATATTGGAGATTCAAGCTTTATTGATCCGCTGAGACCGGGAGCAAAAGGATATAATATGCAAACCCCTAACTGGTGCGGGGTAGGATTGCCGAACCTAAGTATGATGCTAAAAGATTAAACTATAATCTGAGAATCTGCAAGAAATTCCATTATATTCATAATTTTTGGAGATTTTTTACCGGAAAACAGAAATCCCTGTTTAATTCCTAAAATGCATGCCGGACAGGTTGTAAGCACAATGTCAGCATTCGTTTTTGCGATATTATTTGCTTTTTTTACTGAAATATTCTTTGAAATCTTATGATTTTTGATTGCAAATTCACCTGCAAACCCGCAGCATTCATCATAATCTTCCGCTTCAATATATTCAACATTTTCACACTTTTGAAGAAGAGGTTTCAAAAACTCATCATTTTCGAGATGACACGGCTTGTGGAATGTAACTTTAACAGGCTTTTTAAATTTAAATTTAATGTTCTGTCCTGCAAGAAACTCCGCAGCATTAACAAAAGAAAACCCTCCGTCGCTGCGTGCCACAGCCCTTTCAAAGGAGGCCTTTTTATCCTCTGTTGTAAGGGGGGCATGTGTTGAATTAAAATACCCTTTCAGCGTACTTTCACAACTAGCACAATCCGTCAGAATATAATCAAAATCACTATCCATAAGTGCTAAATTATATTTTTTAACCTCCTCAAACCGTTCCATATTTCCGCTTGATAAAAACGGGAGTCCGCAGCAATCAAAATCACGTTCTATAATTTCAACATTAAGATTTGAAAAGATTTTCTTCAAAGCCCGCTCTGTTTTCGGATAAACATTATTCACACACCCTTTAAAATAGAGCAGCTTAATACAACCTTCTCCTCTGTTGCCTGAAATGGAGGCCGCCGAATTAATTCGGCGGAAAATTTTCATGAATTTCATAAAAGTTCCAAAGACCAATTTGGACTCAAAAAACTTCTCAAACTTACCTTGAATGGTATTCTTAGCACATTCATATTTAGCTGTATTAAAAATTTCGCAAACATCAATGTTACTCGGGCAAAAATCCTTGCACTTGCCGCATTTTAGACACATATCAAGGTATTTTTCAATATTTTTGTTTAACTTTAAATCACCTTTCAAAACGCCGTCAAGCATAACGAATTTTCCGCGTGAAACTGCACAATCATTGCCAGTAATTTTATAGACCGGACAAACAGACTGACAAAGCCCGCATTTTGAGCACTTATTTATATCATCGGCAAAATCTTCCAGCTTTTTCATACTATAATAATAACACGGAAATTACCAAGGGTAATCATCAGGAATTTCCCAGTTATTTAGTTGAATTAATTTTGTACAATAATTACAATTTGAGCACCCTTTTTTACAAGCCCATGTGCCTGAGGTCTTTAGACTCTCTCTATTCCCATCCCAATTCAAAGTATAAGGCTCAATAAAATTTGCACTTTGCTTTGATGCTTTTGCGGTAGTTGTATATTTTGCGAATTGAAAACCAAATCTGTTTCGCGGATTTACCTCCCACTTACCGTTTGCGAAATATAATAAATCTCCTCCATTATCATCAATATGCGTCCATACAAGACTTCCATTCGATAGCCTAAATAATACACCAGTCTGCCCTGAGGGACCTGTATATGGTTGAACTTCCGAATATTTAATATAAGGAAATAAATATGTATTTAAAAATTCAACCATATCATTATAAGAATAATAAGATTTATCATTTACCCAATCTTCAAAATTTCCTCCATACTCTGCCTGAGCCATCCTAAATGCATTATTTATAATATTATTAAAAACCATTAATTTATTTGTCACGACATTTTTTTGAACATTAGTTATAACGGATGGTAAGGTCATAGCCGCAACTACCCCGATTATCCCGAGGGTAATAAGAACTTCTGCTAAAGTAAAAGCTTTTCTCATTTTTACCTCATTACAATATATTAAATAGTTAAATTAATGAGTTTATATTTACATATTTTTATTTAAATGTCAATCAATCATTCAATTTATTCGTTAACATCTTAACTAATTTATATAATTTTAAATAAATTAATGGAGTAAATAATGTCAATTATAAATGAACTAAAAAAAATTCTGCTCGATGTTAATGTAAATCTTACTGAATTGGCACAAGCCTTGAGTAAAAAATTAAACAAACCCTATTCTATGCAAAATCTGTCGAACAAACTCCGCAAGGAAACTATAACCCACCGTGAAATGATAATTATTGCAGATATACTGGGTTATGATTTAAAATTTGTAAGACGTGAAGAAAAACGTTAGACTATAGCTCCATGGGAGGCATCTTGAACATTTTTTGCATATTTAGCAAGATAACCTGATTTTATTTTCGGCACAAACGGTTTTAAATTCTTTCTGCGTTCCTCAAGCACTGAATCATCAACACAAAGCTCAATTAATCTTTTATTTATATCTATTCTGATTTTATCTCCGTTTTCGATTAGGGCTATCGTTCCGCCGTTAGCAGCTTCAGGACAAATATGTCCCACACAAATTCCGCGGGTAGCTCCTGAAAATCTTCCGTCAGTAATCAATGCACATTTTTTCCCCAACCCTTTTCCGACAAGCAGTGACGTCGGAGCAAGCATTTCTCGCATACCCGGTCCGCCTTTCGGTCCTTCATAACGGATTACTATAACATCACCCTCTTTAATCTCATCATTCTCAAGAGCCTTCATTGCATCTTCTTCGCTGTCAAAAGTCTTTGCCAATCCCTCAAACTCATAACATTCAGGTGCAACTCCCGACGTTTTTATTACACAACCGTCTTTAGCAAGATTTCCGTATAATACGGCAAGTCCGGCCTGTGTATAGGTTGATTTTTCATAAGGCGGAATAATACTGTCATCTGCATAAGAATTTTCCGCAATTTCTTTTACAGTAAACCCTGAAACTGTTTTAGTATCAGTTAAAAATTTTTCAAGAGATTTTTCAACTGCAGGAACCCCTCCGGCATTATGAAAATCAGTCATAGTTAGCGTTGATGAAGGATTAATTTTCACAATCTGATGAATTTTTCCGCTCAATTCCTCAAAATCATTCAGCGTAATATCAATTCCACCGGCATTCGCTACAGCCAGTAAATGTAAAAATGTATTTGTAGAGCCGCCCAAAGCTAAATCAACAGTTATTGCATTTCTAAGACTTTCTCTTGTAATAATATCCGAAGGTTTCACATCATTTTTTACAAGTTCAATAATCTGCATACCGCTTTCAAAAGCAATCCTTCGTTTTTGGGACGATACAGCTGATGCTGATGAACAATATGGCATACTCATTCCCATAACTTCAGCCAGACAGGCCATAGTATTTGCGGTGTACATTCCCTGACAGGCTCCTGCGGACGGACAGGAGTTTTCTTCCAGTGCAAGCAGATGTTCTTCCGTAATTTCACCCTTTCTAAATCTTCCGACAGCTTCAAACGAACCTGTTACCATAGTTAATTTATTTTCACCTCTGCACATACCGTCAAGCATAGGACCTGCTGTTACAATAATTGCAGGAATATTAAGTCTTAAAGCCCCGATAAGCATTCCCGGAGTAATTTTGTCGCAATTAGAAAGCAAAACAATGCCGTCAAGCTGATGAGCGGCAGCAACACTTTCCACACAATCTGCAATCAAGTCCCTTGATGGCAGAGAATACCTCATTCCGCTATGCCCCATAGCTATTCCGTCACAAATTGCAGGAACTCCAAAAACAAAAGCTTGCCCGCCCGCAGAATGAATACCTTTCTCTATTTGCCTTTCCAAATCTCTCATTCCGATATGCCCCGGAACTAAATCCGAAAAAGAACTTGCAATACCGATAAACGGTACATTCATATTCTTACGGCTAACGCCTGTCGCCATTAATAAGCCCCTGTGCGGAGTTCGTGCTATACCCTTTTTTATATTATCGCTTTTCATAAAATCACCTGCCGTAACTATTATACAGCAAACTGTTTTATTATTCTGAAAATTATCTGCTTTTTATCATACGGCTGTCGTTTTATTATCTCTATAATTTCTTCTTCAAGGGATTCTTCATCTTTTAAATATTCGAAATTAAAAAAGTCCTGCGGCTTAGCATTAAACTTTTCCATTATTTTTAGAATGGTCTGCATTGACGGAAAACTTTTGCCATTTTCTATATTACTTAAAGAAGATGGTTCAATACCAATAATTTCGCTGAATGTCTCCTGAGTAATACCATTACGTTTTCGTATCTCTTTAATTTTCTGTCCGATTAATTTTCTGCTTCCATTCATAAATAACTCCTTATATTAAAGAATATATTTATGTATTAAAAAAAATAATAATGAAAACACCATAATTTATATTGACATTTG
>ENA-UOJC01000569-UOJC01000569.1-human-gut-metagenome-genome-assembly--contig:-C104-NODE-569-length-63730-cov-33.776349_pt1 | contig 63730 bp, 50 predicted proteins | sample MGYA00242339_ERZ723886 | MGnify/ENA metagenome assembly ERZ723886 | reverse complement strand
AATTGAATTTCAGATATTTCAAAGAACTCTTATGATTTTTTAGTGGACACTAATGTATTCATATTTATAACATAATTGGATAATAGGACTTAACCGATATTGGCATCTGCGATTCCGAAGGAATCATTTGTCTGTATAGCCGGTGGTTGGCGCGAGGGAAACCCCTTGTGGGCGCCCCCGAGCGGTAACCACCGGTTAGGTTCTACCAAGGAGGTGATTCCGGAGGAATCTTTTTTGATATACCCGAAAAGCCTACTCCCGATTCAGACAATGTTATAATGTTCACTCATCTACATAAAACAATTTCTTAAAATGGCACCAACGGGAAGCTGTTTTTTATTTTTAAATCCCGCATATCATTTATATCATCACCCTCCTTAACATTATCATAGGGGATGAATAGCTCTGTGTGTTTAACCTCGATTATGGCCTCTTGTAGAGATGTCAAGAATTGCTGTAAACAAGAAACTCGTTTTTCCGCCACATCTGTCACCTCATATTCCACATAGCCCCAATAGTCGTTTTTATCGTCTTGACAATGCGACAAAGATAAAAACATCTCTTTTTCCAAACTTACTATCCCCTTAGGAATCACCTCCAAATCACCCATATCTAAATGACAACTATCCGAAACTATGTATGAGTCATCATTGCATTGTGAAATCATTTTGCATCTATTTTTAAAATCATATTTATACAGCCATCTTATTATACATTTCGCCTGAGGGGATGAGAATACAAATAAGTACTTATCACGAATCCCCATACGCGTTAATGTATCAAAGGCTTTAATGGTTTCAATAAATCTCTCGAAATTAATTGATGATTTTACTTCAATCACAGCCGCAACACTTTCTGACGGAACAATCTTAATATCTCCAGCCAAATATAACGGTGCATAATCCACACAATTGTAGATTATTATATCGCATTGACGTGACAGCGTAGCCCCCATTGCGATAAATCCTTGCGTTATACCAAATCTACCGGGGAGCACTGCACGAAGAAACTCACGCAATATTTCCTCCAAAATCAGGCCCACTGACAGATTATGATTGACTATCAATGCCTTTGCTTGCTCAAACTGAGTATTCAGTTCTTTTACCTTTAATCTGAAAAAGTCATTTAGATGACTGACGCTTTCAATTCCCATACAATTCCAGTCAATACTAACATAACATCCATTGATATCATCGTTTTGTCTTAAACGTACTCCATATACCTATTATAAAAAACAATGGCAGGACTATTTGCCAACAAACAATAGCCATACATACCAATATCGGAGTAAGACAACCTACTGCCGTAGAAAAAGTATTACTTGTTTTAGTATCTTTTCCTTTGTTTTTAGTGGCATCTGATAATAAATGACAGATATAACACACTGCGGCAATTCCTACAAAAATGAGGACGGTTGTTAGAAATTCATTACCTTTCAACCATATCATCCCCCCTCCAAATGCATCGTCCGGATTAAAATGATACCCGGCGAACGCCTTATAATATGCACAAACTGACGTTATTATAATAAGTATTATTCTTTTCATACAATATCCCTACTTTAAAATCAAATCTTGAACTTTAAAATTAAATGTATGGGCAAACAAGCAGTTTACTTCAATATGCAAATCGGCTATTTACCCATACATTTAACTTGTTTATCTCTGGTGAGATTATCAACGCTTCTTAGTTGTTAAATACCTTTTTTACAGAACCATCTGAGTATCGCTTTATTACAATTCCAGGCATATCCGGAGTTGTCAGATGCCCATTGACATCATAAACAGCAATAACATCTTTATCCTTGTCGGTATCTTCAATCCGTTCCAAAGATGAATGCTCAAGCGTGGCATAAATCTGTTGAAATTCCATCCATTGATAGGCATCCCTATAAAGGTCTTCACTCCCTTTTGGAACATATAGGCGACATAACTCTTTATTGACATCGGCGAACGCTCGATATCTACATGTAGGCGGAATTTCTGAATGACATTCAATTTTAATTATTTCCGTGCACCCCATAAATGCCTCATCTTTTATCTCAATGTTCTGAGAGTCTATAATCAATTCGTTAAGATTTTTACAACCTCTAAATGCTTTACCTCCTATCACAAGATTAGAGGATTTAATCATTAACTTGTTTAAGTTTATACAGCTATAAAAAGCTTGTTCTCCGACAGTTTTTATAGAAGCTGGAAGCGTTACAGTATTAAATGATTGGCAACCAGCAAACGCCTCATTCCCAATATTAGTTATCAACTGCGGGAACGTCTCACAATCCAAAATTAATGATTTGCAAGCATAGAATGCCCTATCTTTGATAGAAGTTATAGAATGGGGAATATTAATATTCCGTAGAGCGTAACACCTGTAAAAAACTTCTTTTTCAATCACCGTCAATGATTGAGGTAGCACTGCTGACTCTAAAATACGGTTACCAAAAAATGCAGCTTCTTCTATTTCTGTTACTGTTTCGGGAATAACAACAGACTTAAAGTAAGAGAACGACGGGCCCATTTCTTGGTCATAGATCCGTTCTCCATGGGAACAGAAATATGAAGCAATTTTAACAACTTTGTACCCATTTGAAGTTTCTGACGGTAAGACGAGTTCATGCCCAACTACATCAGCAGTAGCATACACCCAACTTGCTTCAACTGTTTTATCCTCCTCTGAAAGAACTGTGTAGACAATATCCCCTTCTTCAAAGATCTCTGCATTCAGAGGTAGAATGGCTGTGATAAACAATATCAACAGACATAATTTCTTTATGAATTGCTTCATCCGAATGAGGTATGCCGCAGGCCTCTCCTCTTTGGCGTTACATAGTGATACAAAAAAAGCGTGAGAGTCTGTACTTATTGCTCGTCCCACACTTCTGAGGCATCTGGCATAGCCCATCATAGTCGGACGGCAACGCAGAAGCCCACACGCTAATATGATATGATGACCTAAGGCTCGGCGCTCGCGCGTTGAGCCTCGGACATGACAATCATATCCACGGGCATCTACTATTGCTTCATCCTTGACTATGATTAGAAACTGCCAGATTTCAGAAGTGTCAAGAATCAAACGTTTAGTAAACGCTTTTTTGATTATGTCTGCACACCCTCCCACTGTAAACCCACAACCGGGCTTCTGCGAGACGGTATGCGTTGGCAAAGTTCCAAAAAACTTTTGATTTATCCAAACAAAATATAAAATTTATCCTCAATAATTTTTACCATTTTTCCACAGCTTCCCTCATATTAAGACACTGCGACATCCAAACGTTCGATTGGAAAAGGTCTCACGCAGATTCCGCAGATACGCAGATTTCTCGCAGATAAAGCAGATTTCCCGCAGATAAAGCAGATATAAGGATTACAGAAGATTAGGGATTGGTCTCACAGATTACACAGATTACACAGATTACACAGATTACACAGATTACACAGAAGCCATCCGGAAGACAAGAATCCGGATGGCTTCTGTGTAATCTGTGTAATCTGTGAGACCTTTTTTAATCAGGCCTATCCTTTCATCTGCTTTATCTGCGGGAAATCTGCGTATCTGCGGAATCTGCGTGAGACCCGGGTATGCTCAGGGGAGGAGGCGGAAGGCTTTGCTGGGGATGGCGTCAAAGGTGTAATCGGCGAGGGGGAAGAAGCCGCATTTCAGGGCGACGCGTTGGGAAGGGATGTTGCGGAGGTCGGTGGTTATCAGAAGGGAGAGTATATGCAGCTTGTGGAAGCAGTAGGTGGTGAAGGCTTGCAACGCTTCGGTCGTCAGGCCGTGTCCCCAGTAGGGATGCCCTATCCAATAACCGATTTCCCGTTCGGATGGGTTGATTTCATAGTGTTCGTCACCGGGAGGCACAAGGCCGATGCAGCCTATCGGTTCGCCGATTTCTTTCAGCACCATCGCGAATGTGTCGCGGTTGGGGATGAAGAAGTTGCGCAGCACCTCCAGGCTGAATTCGACGGAGGGGTGGCGCGGCCACAAGGCAAGTTCGCTCACGCGGCCATCTGAGGCGTATTTGTAGAGCGCGGGGGCATCCTCCTCCCGCCAATGGCGCAATATCAGTCGGTCGGTTTCAATCACGGCGGAAAGAGTTGTTTGTCGTGACGAGATGGTTCAGAGCTGTTTGAGGGAGCGGATGGCCTCAAGGGGATCAGCGGCGTTGAAGACGTAGCTGCCCGCCACGAGAATGTCGGCTCCGGCCTCAGCGAGAAGCTTGCCGGTGGAGGCGTTGACCCCGCCGTCAATTTCGATAAGTGCCCCCGAACCTGTGCGGTCAATCATCTCGCGCAGGCGGCGGGTCTTGGCGACTGCGTTAGCGATGAATTTCTGTCCGCCGAAACCGGGATTTACCGACATCAGCAGCACCATGTCAAGCTCGGCGATGACATCTTCAAGAAGACACACCGGAGTCGATGGGTTGAGGGTGACGGCAGCTTTCATCCCCGCCTCCTTGATGGCGTGGATTGTGCGGTCAAGATGAACGCAAGCCTCCTGGTGGACATTCATAATCTCCGCCCCGAGATCGCGCAGCCGGTTCACCCACTTCTCCGGCTCAACAATCATCAGATGGACATCGAGCGGCTTGTCGCATATCTTCCTGACAGCCTCCATCACCGGGAAGCCGAAAGATATGTTGGGGACAAAGACACCGTCCATCACGTCGAGATGGAGCATATCGGCATCGCTGCGGTTAATCATCTCGATATCTTTCGCCAGATTGGCGAAGTCGGCCGACAGAAGCGAGGGGGAAACAAGCATTGTATTCGGGGTTTGATTGGGAGTCTGGAATTGGGAGTTAGGTAAGGGATTCATTTTCCAGCTGATGCCTTCTTTGATTTCCCCTTCATTGCCTGCCAGGCGATGAAAAGGAGGCAAAGCAGCAACAGGCAGAAACCACCGATGGTGAAATAGTGGTTGTATTTCTCGACAGACTCGAAGAGCTGTGAGTAAGGCACGGTCTTGCCGAGCCAGTAGCCCAGACCGGCAAGCACACAGTTCCACACACCTGCCCCAAGGGCTGTGAAGATTACAAACACCCCGATATTCATCCTTGCCAGACCGGCGGGAATGGATATCAGCTGGCGCACGGCGGGAATCAGTCGACCGATAAAGGTGGACAACGCTCCGTGGTCGTCGAAATATTTCTCGGCTTTCTGAACCTTTGCCTCGTCAATCAGACAAGCGTGGCCGAAACGGCTGTTGGCGAACGCGTAGACAATAGGACGGCCCAGCCACACGGCGAGGAAATAGTTGATCAGCGCACCGACCACCGCACCGGCGGTAGCCACAAGGATAATCAGGGCTATATTGAGGTCGCCACGCGTGACGGCGATATATGCGGCCGGCGGCACGACCACCTCGGATGGGAACGGGAGAAACGAACTCTCGATCACCATGAAAAGAAACACAAAAAGGTAGCTGGCGTTATGATAAAAGAAATCGAGGAGAAACTGGGCAGAAAACCAGTCGCTCACCGCGCAAGTTATAAGCAATTCGTTCATAAGTCAGTGTTTTGGGACAGCGCCTACAACGCAGGTAAATTAAGAATTGAGAATCATTGATTGGCCGTCATACGGTAAAATTCCTCGCGCAACGCGGGGTCGGTCTCGAACAGACCGGTGTAATGGGTGGTGACGGTGGAGGCGAGCTGCTTCTCGACACCACGCATCTGCATACAGAGATGGGAGGCGCGACACGAGGCTATGACTCCCAGGGGATGGAGGGCATCCTCGACAGCCTTGCATATCTCAGCCGTCAGCCTCTCCTGCACCTGGAGCTTGCGGGCCACCGCGTTGACCACACGGGCCAGCTTGCTCAGCCCGACAATCCTTCCGTCAGGTATGTAGCCAACGGAGACTGTGCCGAAAAACGGCAGGATATGATGCTCGCAAAGGGAGTAGAACTCTATGTCGCGGACAACGACCATCCGCGAACCCTCATGGGAAAAGAGCGCCTTGCGCATCAGGTCGGCGGCATCTCCCGAACGGTTGCCCGATGTTGCATACCATATGGCACGAGCCGCCCTCAAGGGGGTCTTCAACAAACCCTCACGCGACGGGTCATCGCCGATAAGTCTCAGTATCGCCTCATAATGCGAGGCTATCTCCGAAATCGCCTCCCTGTCGGCCAGGGTAGCGCCTTCGGGAAAATCGTCATCCTGATATGAATTGATATCGGTCACTTTCAATCAATTAGAGCAAAATCTAACGGTATATGTCCGGGGGATCAGCGGGCATTGATACGGTCTCTGACAACCCTGACCTCCTTGGCGTAGGACGGGAAAGCACGCCGGATGTCGTTGGCCGCTTTCTCAGCCTCGGCCTGGGTGCGGAAATCCCCCACACGCAGGCGCCAGTAAGGTGACGCATACGCCACATAGGTCATCATAGCCGGGAAACGGCGGCCGATGGCCCTTTCGCGCTGACGGGCCTCACCTTTGGCCACACGCTGGTTGTTGTCGGCATAAACCTGCACACGGAAGCCCACAATTTTGCCTTTGGAACGGTGGATCACCGGAGCCTCTTTCTCCTCCTCTGAGGTCTCCTCCTCAGTGACCTCCTCGCCGTCAGGGGTGTCAGCCATGCGCAAGCGTTCGGCAAGAGCCTGTGGCTGCTCGACAGTCACGGTCGAAGAGGGGCGGTTGAGATTCTCCACAATGTCGGCCATCGCGGAGGAGGCGGCGACGGCAAACACCAGCAGGAGGGATGAAAGTCGTGAAAGAAGGTTCATAGGTCGGGTATGGACTCTTGAAATGAAAAAAGGTATGACGGGAAAGGACGCGCGGGGCATCCTCTCCCTCATACCGTGAAACAAAGCGTTTTTTAGAAAGCGGTAACGATGCCCATGAAGGAAGCGCAGTCGAGAGCGGCGCCACCGATGAGACCACCGTCAACGTCGGGCTTCTCGAAGAGTTCCTTGGCGTTGGAGGGCTTGCAGGAACCGCCGTAGAGGATGGAGCAGTTGTCAGCTACTTCCTGGCCGTACTTGCCGGCGATGACCGAACGGATATGTGCGTGCATCTCCTCAGCCTGCTCGGCGGTAGCGGTCTTGCCGGTACCGATGGCCCATACAGGTTCGTAAGCGAGGATGAGCTTGCCGAAGTCCTCGGCGGAGAGGTCGAAGAGAGCCTCCTCGATCTGCTTGGTCACAACATCCAGGAAGGTACCGTTCTCACGTTCCTCCAGAACTTCGCCGATGCAGAAGATGGGGGTAAGGTTCTCAGCCAGGGCGAGGTTGACCTTGGTCTTGAGGATTTCGGAAGTCTCGCCGTAATACTGGCGACGCTCGGAGTGGCCGAGGATGACATACTTGGCACCGGTTGAAGCCACCATAGGAGCGGAAACCTCGCCGGTGTAGGCACCCTTCACATGGTCGGCGCAGTTCTCAGCACCAAGACCAAGCTTGGAATCGATAACGCCGGCAACAGGGGCCAGATGGGTGAAGGGGACGCAGATAATAACGTCACACTTCGCGTCGATGCCCTTGAGAGCCTCGTTTACATCCTTGGCCAGCCCTACACCTTCGGCGAGGGTGGTGTTCATCTTCCAGTTGCCTGCTACGATATTCTTTCTCATATTATTTTGGAGTTTGTTATGGTTGAGTTTGTCAGGACTCCGCTTCACGGTCAGCGCCGGCGGCAGCGTCCTTTGATTTCGCCTGCAAATTTACGGCTTTTTTTTGATAAAATCCCCTAATTCTTGCAGAAACAGCCAACACCAGGCTCTGGAAGAGGTAGAGCAGCAAGAGAGCCACCCCGAAGAATCCGGTCAGGGCCTTGAACCAGGCTTTCGGCGCAGGAGCCATACGGCTCAGGAGGTCTTTTCCCGAAGGGCCTTCGTCGAGGATGTCGCCGTCTATAGAGCTGAGGGTGTATTTCGCCACCACCCGTCCATCTTTAAGCTCCACAAGCGACATCGTGCCACGCGACAACTCTTTCAATTTTGTGTCCTCAGCCGAAAAGACATCATATGCCGCCATCGAGACATCCTTCCAATAAGCGATTCCACGTCTGTCGGAGGCAATCAGGCAGGTCATCCTTACATCGGATGTATCGGCCCACTGTTTCAGTTCATTAAGGAAATATGTATAGGAAATGTCGATACGTCTCGGTTCGGGAATCACGAGCAACAGCTCCGTGCCCGCCCCGGTGATGGCTTCATATGTGACATCCTCACCGTCGGCATCATAAACCACAAAATCAGTCCCTTCGGCTTTCCCGCCATTAGCGCCTTGCGTATCAGACTCGACACGCTCCACAAAGGTCCAGGTGGAATCCGGAAGGTCGTCGATAGTGAACTCTCGCTGCTCGCCGTCTCGCTCATAAATGAAGGTCATGTCATCCTCCGACACATCTTCATCAGCCTCCTCCGCTTCCACATCCCCGGCAGAGTCTTCGTCATCATTGTTCTCCACCAGATAAGCGCCTACAGGATAGGGCCGGAAATCGGCCATAGGCTGCACATTGTAGCCATAAAGGGCGACGATTATGAAATAGAGCGAAATCCACGCGCCGACAATCCACTGGATGGCAGGCTGGTACATGCCGACCCTCAACCTGCGGTTGAAAATCAGCAGGAATATCAACGCGGCGGATATCAGTATGTTTTTGATGAAAGTCCAGGTATTGGAGATAATCCAGAAATCACCGAAACAACCGCAATCGCTCACCGGATTGGCGATGGCGATATAGGCTGAAAGCGGCAACATCACCGCCATCATCGCCGTCAACGCCCACACGGCCACGCGCTTGTAACAGCCAGTGGCCAGCATGAAACCGAACACGAATTCATATCCGGAGATGAGCAACGCCCCCATCAGCACAAGCGACCGGGGTTCGGTGAATCCCCATACGGCAAGGTAATCCTCAATCTTGAAGATGAATCCCCAGAGGTCTATACCCTTCACAAGGCCGGACATAACGAACAGGGAGCCAATCAGCACCCTGAGAGTCCAGACCACGGTGGCGAACCACCGGCTACGGGTCACGCGGGCCACCCAGCCTGAGCGCACAGACTGCAGCCCGGAGGTATGGATATTGTTTTCTGACATATCAGCCATAAAACCAATCAGGCTCCAGCCTGAGCCTCCTCACCGAGCTTTATCAGTCCGAAGAGGGCATAGTTTATCATATCCTGATAGTTGGCGTCGATGCCTTCCGACACCTCGGTATGCCCCAGGTTGTCCTCGATTTCCTTGGTGCGCATGAGTTTCATCAATATGAGGTCGGTGTAGGAGCTGACGCGCATCTTGCGCCAAGCCTCGTTGTAATCATGGTTCTTGGCCAGCATCACTTCGCGGGTGGCCCCCATCTCGCGGTCATACATCTCCAGAGCCTCCTCGGGAGAGATGTCCTTGCGGTCGGCATACCCCAGGCGCAGCTGGATAAGCCCGATGATGCCATAATTGACTATCGCCCTGAAAGCGTCATCAACCGGCTCATCCACTTTGCTCTCCCCTTTCGTCTCAAGGGAACGGATGCGGTCGGCCTTTATGAGTATCTGGTCTGTCACGGCTGTCGGGCGCATCAGACGCCATGACGCGCCATAGTCGCGGAGTTTCGACGCGAACACCTGGCGGCATTCCCCTATCGCTTTGTCAAACTGGCGTTCGGTCTTTGGGAAATCGGGGGTCGAGACTCCGGCGGCTGGATTAACTGACTTTGTCATATTGTCAAAATTTTCTCCGCAAAGATACAAAATTTTTCCTCCATTTTTTCTAATTTTGTATTGAAATGGTCAACTGCTTGAAAGAAACGGCCCATAGTCTCGCCGCCGCGCTGGCGGCCTACGGGGCTACCGACATATTCACCTCGCCGGGGTCGCGCAACGCCCCCCTCATCATCGCATTCGCCCGCCAGGCCGCCCTGACCGTCAGGCCGGTTATCGACGAGCGTTCGGCGGCTTTCATAGCCTTGGGACACGCGTTGGTTTCGCGTCGTCCGGCGGTGATTGCATGCACATCGGGAACCGCGTTGCTCAACTACGCTCCGGCGGTGGCGGAGGCATATTACAGGAAAGTGCCTCTGATTGTCATCTCCGCCGACCGTCCTGCCGAATGGATCGGTCAGGATGACAGCCAGACCATCCGACAACCCGGAATCTTAGGCAACATCGTAAAGGGGTCATACACCCTCAGAGGGGAGATAGCCGGTGACAAAGACCGCTGGCTGATTAACCGCATCCTTAACGAGGCCTTGCAGACCGCACTGACCGGAAGGCGCGGGCCGGTGCATATCAATGTTTCATTCGATGAGCCGCTGACATCCGACAAAGGTGACATTCCCCCATCCTCATTCCGTAAAATCGACCTCCTGCAGCCATCCCGCAAACTGGATGTGGATGACGCACGCACCCTCGCCGCCGAGGCTGCGGAGAGGGAGGTTCTGATTGTCGGCGGCTTCTCCCCCCCATCCTCCGGGATGAACCGCGCGTTGGGAAAACTCTCCCGCTTGCCGCAGGTGACGGTGGTGGCCGACGCGCTGGCCAATGTCAACGCCGATGGAGTATTGTCACGCCCAGATCTGTTCATTGACTCAAAACTGCTCAGCCGCCCCGCTTCCCGTCCCACCCTGCTGATAACTTTCGGGGGAGGATTGCTCTCGAAACGGCTCAAGGATTATCTGCGCCACACCGGAATCGAATGGCACTGGCATGTCGGTGAGAACGAATCCCTGATTGACTCATATTTCTCCCTGACCCGCAGGATAGAAATCGGCGAAGAGGAATTCTTTCCCCGTTTCGCCAACGCCATGGAATATCTCCATCACGGCAAACCGGCTGGAATGGATGAGTTCAAATCTTTGTGGCACGAGGCCGCCTTCCGTGCCGACGAGAATGAGGCTGTCCGTTTCCGGGCGGATGCCGAGGTGTGGAACGAACGGCAGGCCACACTCCAGCTTCTCCGTGACTGCCCGAAAGACTGGAACCTCCAGCTGAGCAACGGACTGACACCACGGTACGCGGTGATCGGCGACGCATACCGTTTCCACCGCCGCGACTGCAACCGTGGTGTGAGCGGCATCGACGGATCGGTCTCCACAGCCCTCGGAGCGTCGCTCCCTTACAAAGGGACAACCCTATTGCTGACCGGGGACATGTCGATGCAGTATGACATCGCCGCGTTAAGCTCCACCCTCCTCTCTCCCCGCCTAAAAATCGCCGTGATAGGCAACCATGGCGGAGGCATCTTCAGGAAAATAGCCACCACCCGGGAATTGCCGGAACTTGAACGATATTTCGCCTGCGAGACCCGGCTCCCTCTCGCGAAGCTCGCCGAGGGATATGGCCTGGCCTACTTCCATGCCGACTCCCCCGGCCGTCTCGCCGTCATCCTCCCGAAGTTCATCGCCGAGACAGGGTGCCCCGCGTTGCTCGACCTGCATATTTCCCAAGTAGAAAATTAAACAACAACCGCATACATATCCCACAATGAAACGTGACTGGAAAACCATAAAAGAATATGAGGATATCCTCTTCGAGCAATTCGGAGGAATCGCAAAAATAACAATCAACCGTCCGGAGGTCTACAACGCCTTCCGCCCGCAGACCAATTTCGAGATGCTCGACGCGATGAACTATTGCCGCGCCACCCCGGAAATCGGAGTAATCATCCTCACCGGTATCGGCGACAAGGCTTTCTGTTCCGGAGGTGACCAGCATTACAAAGGGCTGGGAGGATATGTGGATGCTGACGGTACCCCCCGCCTCAATGTGCTGGAGCTTCACAAGGCCATCCGGTCTATCCCCAAGCCGGTAATCGCGATGGTCAACGGCTACGCCATCGGTGGCGGCAATGTCCTGAATGTGGTCTGCGACCTCTCCATCGCCTCCGAGAACGCCCGTTTCGGTCAGACCGGCCCGAAGGTGGGCAGTTTCGACGCCGGATTCGGTTCGTCATACCTCGCCCGTTGCGTGGGGCAGAAGAAAGCCCGTGAAATCTGGTATCTCTGCCGACAGTACACCGCCCAAGAGGCACTTGAGATGGGCATGATCAACGCCGTCGTTCCTTTTGAACGTCTGGAGGATGAGACCGTCGAATGGTGTGAGACCATACTGCAACGCTCCCCGATGGCAATCCGCATGATCAAACGCGCCCTCAACGCCGAACTTGACGGGCAGGCGGGTCTGATGGAGTTTGCCGGGGACGCCACCCTGCTATATTACCTCATGCCGGAAGCCCAGGAGGGAAAGAACGCATTCCTTGAGAAACGCGCCCCCGACTTCGGCCAGTTCCCCAAATTCCCCGGATAACCGGTCAGATGAAAGTTTCGTGGCAAAGATACACCCTCCGCTTCCGCGAGAGGGCGATAACCTCGCGCGACTCGATGATGGAGAAAGACACCTGGTTTGTCAGAATCGCGTCGGAGGAAATCCCCGGCGGGGAAGCTGTCGGGGAAGCCGCCATGTTCCATGGGCTGAGCAGGGAGGACACCCCCGATTATGAACAGCAGCTCGACAACGCTTGCCGCCGGGCATCACAGTGCGGCTCGCTGGAGGAGATGATGGAGTCGTTGCCCCGGGTCTCCTCCATCCGTGCAGGATTCGAATCGGCGTTGCTTCGGAGTGGCCTCTACCCTACCACCGGGCGTGAAACCGCGTGGCTTGAAGGGAAGGAGGGCATCCGGATAAACGGACTGGTATGGATGGGAGACAAATCCACAATGCGCCGCCGGATACGCGAGAAACTTGACAGCGGCTTCCATTGTGTGAAGCTTAAAATCGGAGGAATCCGTTTCGAGGATGAACTGGAACTGATAGCCGACATCCGCAAGGAATTTTCCCCGGCAGACATCGAGTTGCGTCTCGACGCAAACGGGGGCTTCACCCCGGAGAACGCCCTCGAACGTCTCGAACGCCTGTCGGCATTCGAAATACACTCCCTGGAGCAGCCTGTCAAGCCGCGCCAATGGGAAGCAATGAACCGGATATGCCGCCTGTCCCCTATCGACATCGCCCTTGACGAAGAGCTTATCGGGTTCAGTACCCGGGATGAGAAGATTGATATGCTTGAGGCAATCGCTCCCCGCTACATCATCCTGAAACCATCGCTCTGCGGCGGGTTCCGTCAGGCTGACGAATGGATCTCGCTCGCCTGTCAGCGAGGAATCGGATGGTGGGTGACCTCGGCACTTGAATCCAACATCGGCCTGGAAGCCATCGGAAGATGGACCGCATCATATCAACCTGAAATCCCTCAGGGACTCGGAACGGGAAACCTTTACACCAACAACATCCCCTCACCTCTCGAAACGCGTGGCGAGCGGTTATGGTATCGCTGAGTCTCATTGCGTTGTCCGAAATCGAAATCCCGTAAAAATCCATCAAATGTTCAACACCGTATATCTGACAGATGAACCCGGCTACCGCCGGGATGTGGAGGAGTTCCTGCGGCAATGGCAGTCGGAAGATGATTTCATAATCGCCCACACTTCCGGCTCGACAGGGAAGCCGAAAGAGATCCGTCTCCGCAAACAGGATATGCGCGTGTCTGCCCGTGCGACCAACAGGAGGTTTTGCATCTGCCAGTCCTCCCGACTGCTATGCCCCCTTTCAGCAAGCTATATCGCGGGGAAGATGATGATTGTCAGAGCTATCGAGGCGAATTGTGAAGTGGCGTTCTGCCGACCTTCCAACTCATTCCTGCAATCTCCCGCAGTCGCCTCCTATGTCGCGGAGGGGATAGACCTGTTGCCGATAGTGCCGTCACAATCCCCGACACTGCTGGAATCGTTATCATCCACTCCGGGAGCTGTCAGGAATGTGATAATCGGAGGAGCCGCCATCCCGACAGAGACCGAGACCACGCTGCTTGAAGCGAAACCGGAGGGAACAGGTATTTTCGCCACATACGGGATGACGGAGACCTGCAGCCACGTCGCCCTGCGTCCGCTCGGGACAGAGCATTTCACGGCAATGCCGGTGGTGTCGTTCATCCTCGACGAAAGGGGGTGTCTCCGGATTGTCGCGCCTGAATACAGCTTCAGGGAATTGCAAACCAACGATATAGCGAGTCTGGTAAACCCCGGCAGTTTCATCTGGCGCGGACGTTTCGACAACGTGATAAATTCAGGGGGAATAAAAATCTTCCCCGAGGAACTGGAGAAAAAGCTTGAAGGGAAATTGCCTTGCCGGTTCTATCTCAAAGGGGAAAATGACCCGAAATGGGGGGAAGCGGTAACGCTTGTGGTCGAAAAGGGCCAGTGGGAAGAATCCACCACTGATGATGAGCTATTAGGAATCTGCCGGCAACATCTCAGCCATTACGAAATCCCCAAACGCATCCGTCACCTTGAGAAATTCGCCACCACCACTTCCGGCAAATTAAAACGGTCATAAGAAACTTCCCGACAATGGCTATGGGCCAATGCCGGGAAGTTAGGATTAAAGACTATGATAGAGTGTGGCAACCAAGCCACATATATAAGGTGGTCAGAAATTTCGGTAATCAACGGACACAAACCGGAGCCTCCTTGGGAGGACATACGGTGCGCATCCCCGTACCGAGATGGAAAGTCTGTATGGCCAGGTCTCCGTTCAACGCACCGAGAGCATTGAGAGCCAATGCCTCCAGTTCATCCTCGCCGGGATAGACATGGACGGGAGCCAGGAATCCGACACGTTTTTTCAGACGGCTTATCACATAATCGGAATAAGCGATGCCGCCGGTAATGAGAATCGCGTCGATGTCGCCATAGAACACCGGGGAGAGTGCGGCGATTGACTTGGCGATTGAATATATCATGGCATCGAGAACCAGACGGGCATGCTCGTCGCCGTCGGCGATACGCTGCTCGACCTCAGGGATTGCCACTGTGCCGAGATGAGCGGCGAGTCCAGCCTTGCCGCTAATACGTTTCTTCAGTTCCTCCTTAGTGTAACGTCCCGAATAACACAAATCGATGAGTGAGCCTGAGGGTAGCGAGCCTGCACGCTCGGGAGAGAACGGGCCTTCACCGTCAAACGCGTTGTTGACATCGACACATTTGCCATGCTTATGCGCGCCAATTGAGATACCACCTCCGAGATGACATATTATAAGATTCATCTCGCGGTATTTTTTGGGAGCCTCAGGATGCTCCAAGGAATAATCGCGGGCAAACCTACGGCCGATGGCACGTTGGTTGAGGGCATGCCAGGTAGTTATGCGGGGCATAATCGGCGAACCGGTTACACGGGCGATTTCATCCATCTCGTCGACAATCCCGGGGTCGGCGATGAAAGCCTTGCACCCGTCGATTTCCATAGCGATGTCGTGAGCGATAAGACTGCCGAGGTTGCAGGCATGGTCGCGGGGAGACTCATACATAGCCCTCACCATATCATCATTTACCTCATAGACTCCGCCGGGAATCGGATGGGTGAGGCCACCGCGACCGATTACAGCGTCGAATTCAAACGGAATGGCATTGTCGGCAAGCGCCTTTACAACCAGTTCGCGACGATAGTCAAGCTGATCTATCACACGGCGGAACCGTGAAAGTTCCTCCACGGAATGACGAATGGTATGCGTCATAATCGGCGTGGCATCCTCGAAAACAGCTATTTTCGTGGAAGTTGATCCGGGGTTAATGGCTAATATCTTCATCAATTGTTGTTTTTACGCGTTAATGGTTTTTGATTCGCTCAACGGTCTGAAGCGAGTGCGGCCAGAGCCAGGGAATAATATTTGCTGTCGGTGGAATCGCTGCGTGACGGCAGCACTACCGGCGCGGTCGGGCCAAGAAGCATGCCGGCCATCTTGGCCTTGGCGAAATAGGACACCGCCTTGTAGAATGTGTTGCCCGACTCGATATTGGGGAATATCAGCAGGTCGGCGTTGCCACACACCTCGGATTTTATACCCTTTACCTGGGCGGAATGGAGGTCGACGGCGGTCTTGACATCCATAGGGCCGGCGGCGACCATATCGCCATATGCTCCCTCGGCGGATTTCCCCACGATGGTCTGATAATCGACCGAATTGGGGAATTTTGGATTAACCTTCTCGGTGAAATGGATCAGGGCGACCTTCGGACGCTTGATGCCGAATTTCCTTATCAGCCCGAGGTCAAGCATTATCATCCGTTCGCGCTGCTCAAGCGTGGGATAGGGTATGACGGCGACATCGGAGTAAAACAGCAGACGGTCCATACCGGGAATCTCGCTGACCGTCACATGGGTCAGCAGGTTGCCAGCAGGCAATATACCGGTTTCCTTGTTGAGGACAGCCCGGAGAAGGTCATCGGTGTTGACCAGGCCTTTCATCAATATCGACGCCTGGCCGCTTCTGACGACAGCGACAGCCTTGGCGGCCGCATCATGGCTGTCAGTTGCTTCAACAACGGAAACAAGTTCCGGGAAACGTTTTTCAATACCGGAGGCCTCGATTTTCTCTTTCTCTCCGACCAGCACAGCCTTGATGAAACCGTCGGCGAGAGCCTTTGACACCGCTCCGCAGGTCTCCTCATCATAAGGACAGGCTACTGCAACGGTGGGACGTTCTTTCATCGACGACAGATGTGATGTCAATTCCTCGAAAGTTTTTATCTGGCTCATAATCGTGGTTGGTGAGAAAGATTAAAAATATGTTCTACAACATATTTCCGCCGGGTGGATTTCCCCATCCTTTTGTGGTGACAACTGGGGGTAAACACCCCATATTTTGTCGCCGTCATTGCCACAACGGAAATCATTTTCTGCAAATTTCGTAAAATTTTTGGATATTCCGCCAAAGTTGAAAGAATTTTTTGGATTAAAATTGAATTATTTTGCACACAAATTTTCGATATTTGGTTATCAATTTAGGAATATGTAATTAACTTTTCCAACATTTAAATTTAAAATATCCTAATCTTTCAACTTGCTTCGGGGAATACATTGCACATTTGGCCAATCAATGTGCAATTTGCTTTAAATCGTTCAAAGCATGCTTAAAAACACAAAGAGGGAAAACATGTTTTATAACATAAAATCCGGTCGACTTTTCCCCTCCTGAAAACAGGAAACCGGAGCGGTCATCACGACCACTCCGGCGGGAATATTAAATCAGATGAAGAGAATATTTCTCACCTTTCATAGCCGATAGCAAAACGCTATACGAATAATAGAACTTACTTGAATTTCCCTGTGTGAATCCACACAACGGGATTGGGAAGATTGTATCAACATTGGCAAAGGTAAAACAAATAACCCAATCCTCCAAACATTTTGCCACAATTTTTAAATTTTATTTGTCATTTAGACGGATTCTACACCCTTTTAAGCGGCATATCGACATTCAAATCAGACATTTTAACTTCATTTTATCAAGTTCGCGGAACTGGTTAGTGCCCTGTTAATTAGCATATCAGTCAAAACCGACTTGAATCAGGAAGATTATTCCCTATTTTTTTGTAACTTTGCAACCATGAACCAGAAACCCGTCACAATCCTCGGAATAGAGTCGTCATGTGACGACACATCGGCGGCCGTCATCCGTGACGGCCTCCTCCTATCCAACGTGATTGCCTCACAAAGCGTCCACGAGGAATACGGAGGAGTAGTACCGGAACTCGCATCACGCGCCCATCAGCAAAACATAGTGCCGGTAGTGGACGCAGCCATAAAACGCGCCGGCATAACGCGTCACGACCTCGACGCGATCGCCTTCACCCGTGGCCCCGGGCTGCTTGGCTCACTCCTTGTAGGCACATCCTTCGCCAAAGGCATGTCGCTCGGGTTACGCATACCTATAATAGAGGTGAACCATCTCCACGGACATGTGCTGAGCCACTTCGTCAAGGAAACGCCCCAAGACAAAGTGCCGTCATTCCCCTTCCTTACCCTCCTGGTCTCAGGCGGAAACTCCCAGTTGGTCCTGGTCAAAGGCTACAACGATATGGAGATAATCGGCCAGACCATCGACGACGCTGCCGGGGAAGCGTTTGACAAGTGCGCCAAAGTTATGGGCCTCCCCTATCCCGGCGGCCCGCATATCGACCGTCTCGCCGCCGAGGGAGACCCTGAACGATTCAAATTCGCCAAGCCCCATATCCCAGGCCTTGACTACAGTTTCAGCGGACTCAAGACCTCGTTTCTCTACACATTGCGTGACAATATCAAGCTCAACCCAGCATTCATCGAAGAGAACAAGGCCGACCTCGCCGCCTCCCTCCAGAAAACTATTATCGACATCCTTATCGACAAGCTCGACAAGGCGGTCAGACAGACAATGGTCAAGACCATCGCCATCGGCGGAGGTGTATCGGCCAACTCAGGGGTACGCAAGGCTGTCGCCGACTATTGCGAGGCACACGGCATAGAGGCGTTTATCCCCAAACGCGCGTTCACCACCGACAACGCGGCCATGATAGCCATCGCCGGACAATTCAAATACCTTGACAAGGATTTTTGCCGTTACGACGCGGCCCCCTATGCCAGGGTGACAATGTGAAAAACTATGGATCCTTATATTCTGCGTGATCTTGAGGAAATAGCCCCCGACCTCATCGACATTCTCCGGGAAAAAGGGCTCACACTCTCGACAGCCGAAAGCTGCACCGGGGGTAACATAGCCCACCATCTGACTCTTGTGGCCGGATGTTCGGATGTCTACAACGGGGGAGCCGTGACCTATTCAAACGCGGCGAAAGCCGACATCCTTGGTGTCAACCCCTCACTCATCGAAACTCATGGAGCGGTCTCCGAAGAGGTAGTCAGAGCGATGGCCGAAGGAGCATGCCAGGCCTTCCACGCCGATTGCTCGGTGGCCACATCAGGCATTGCAGGTCCCGGAGGAGGTTCAGACGACAAGCCGGTCGGCACCGTCTGGACGGCTGTCACCACCCCTCGCGGAACCTTCTCGGAGCTATACCATCTGGCCGGGCCGCGTTCAGAAATCATCGACAAGGCTACATTGCTTGTCCTCCGTCTGCTCCTCAACCGTCTCTGACACGCCGCGTTCATACCCTCTCAATGCCGCGACTCTAGCCCCTCGATAACGCGACACTGCCCCCTCAATGTCGCGACTCCAACCTCTTAATAACGATTATAACGATTGCGCAAAGTTAGATTCCTCCGGAATCGTCCGGGAAACCGCCATAATTTTGTCAATGAGAAATCTTGGCACAGATAAATATTAAATATTGACACGGATAATTTTCGACACACCGACGATTTTCGTCTTTATTCTCACATCACACTGTAATCATACCATCTCGTAATCATACCGCACTGTGAAGAGTATCCATGCTGCAAAATGAAACCGCTTCACAGTCTCGATTTGGACTTATATCCGGAATCGATTCTGTGAAGCGGTATTACATATCAGGCCGGGAAAACCATCCCGGCGAGGTCACATTATCAGCGGACAACCTCCTTGGTCACCACATTGCCGCGACGGACAACATAGATACCGGGGGTCGGCTCAAGCACGCGCACACCCTGGAGATTGTAATATTCGGGAGCTGCATCCTCGACATTCTCGGTGTTGACAACGATTGTCTCCACGCCGGAAGTCTGGGCGAGCTTACCGATGCGGGCATGGGCGTAGGTGAAGCAGTCGGTATCCTCCTTTTCAGCGCTTGAAGAATTGTCCTTGGAATAAGGGGTCTTGGCGTTGTCGAAGCAAGTGGGATCATAGGGGGTTGAACCGGTCGCGCCCTGGCCGTAGGTGTCAATCACCATCACACCGATACCGGTGTTCTTGATGTAGTCCTCGGTGATACCAAGTTTCGAGAGGGGGAACTTCCACTCATAGAATGTGTGCTGGTCCTTGGGAATCTCATTGATAAGGTCAACGAAATTGTCATTTGTCTGAAGTATCTCAGCGTCATATTCAAAATCCTTCTGTCCCCAGATATGGGTGATAGAGGGGAGAAGACCATCCTGGCAACCATAGAAGGGGGCATCGAGGCTAACGCAGTAAGGAGCGTCGTAGCTGGTCTTGCCGTCATTCATCGGGAAGAAGAGACCGGGAGTGCCGACAGTCGACTTGGTGCTGCCGATCCAGATACAGTCAGTCCCGTTGTCGAAAGTGTTGAACTGACCACCCTCATCCCAGATGGTGCTTCCGGAGGTCAGTACACCGCTCATCTCCTTGTAGGGGTCGAGGTCGAAAGCAATCATCAGACGGCCATCCATGTTATAAGGCTTGGCCGCGCCGTTGGTCAGCTTGCCGTCGCCGTAGAGATCCCAGACTGTGTAGACATACTGCACACCGAGATAGAGGTTCTGGCTGTCGTAAGCCGCATAGATGGCGTAAGAGTCAACGACGGGATATTCATGCTTGCCACGGAGAGCGCTCGCGACATCTCGGGCCACACCCTGGGCGATAAGCTCATTCTCGGTCCAGTTGGAGAGGGCGTTGTCGGCCACACACATGCGGTTGTCATTGTTCAGCTTGGTGAAGGTCATATTGATGGTCTTGTTCGAACCGACCTTGCCATCGGGATTGACCTTGTAGTAATCAGTGTTGAGACTGTTGCCGGGCTGGGGCACGGGGCCGCTGTTCTTGGTGTAAGTGAAGCTCTGTATATTCTCCCCTACGTCATTCTTGACATAGGTCTTCAGGGTGGTGGTCTCCGTGAAAGTCAGCGGAGAGGAATAACGGCTTGAGGAAGCGTTGGGGGTAGAACCGTCAATGGTGTAGTAGATGGTGGTGGCGGGAGCTACCGAGAGAGTCACCTTGACAGATTCAGAGAAACGGCTTCCGCTGGCGGGAGAGGCGGTAACGACAGGCTTCTGCGGGCCGACGGAATAAACACCCTCGTCGGAGACAGCACCCTTCGCGCCGCCTGCACCTTTATAAAGATGGCCATTGACGGGGGCGCCTGAATGGTCGGCGGTCTGGTTGTTGTCACCCGAACCGCTGCCGTCGCAGAAGAGGAAGCCGGTCAATGATGAGGGATCGGAGGGGAAGGTGTATTTCCAGATATTACCCTCGACCTTGGTCATGGTTGTGCCGGGCCAGGTAGTGGAAGGTGTGGCCCAATAATGGATGTTCACGTTGCTCCATGAGGTATTGGAGTTGTCGTAGTAAATGGTGAAGTCGCCGGGGTTGGGATCAGGATTGGGATCCGGGTTGGGATCAGGATTGGGGTCGGGATTGGGATTCACACCGCCGTTATAGATGACAGCGATTCCACTCGAACCGACATTACCCGAGATAGTCGACGCAGTGACGGTGAAGGTTGCGCCGCTTACCTTGTCGGTGTATGTGCCGGCAGGACAGTAACCGCCGCCATTCTTGACCGAGACATTTCCGCTTCCCTTCATGACGATGACAGCGCCACCATCCTTACGGGTCACACAGAATGTATTCCCTCCTGCCTCACACCAGTCAGCTTTGCCGACCATGGCATTGCGGAATTTGTTGACCTCGGCGATTGCCTTGCTCTTGAAAGCGGTGCTGCCTTTACCTACCTTTATGTTGTTGAAGCCTCGGGCATTCGGACGGGCAAGATAGAGGGCGGTGGCCCCGTTGCGGCAGGCGAATGAGGCATAAGCGCGGTCGATGACGCTCTGGTCTACATTCTGCGACCACTCCTCGTTGGCGTATGTGTCATGGCTTTCGCCCCAGTAGACCATCTTGGTATCCGCGCAACCGTAATCCACCACATGCGCGCCGCCATATCCGAAAGGAATACCGCCGTTCTCGCGTGCGGCACCGTTGCTGTACTTGTTATCGGTCACCGACATGTAATTGGTGTACTCCTTGATGATGGAGGCATTGGGGCCGGGAGCATCAAGTATCTCACCGTAATGGTACATTCCGGGCACGGAAGTAACGGCAGTCCAGAAGTTGCAGCTTTCCGAGGGGAGACCGATATGCTTGGCGGCATCCCAGCGGATTCCCTTCACTCCAAGGTCATGGAGTTTCTGGACATAAGCCTTTCCACGGGCGCATACCTCGGCGTCTTCGGAATTGATGTCGCCGTAGTCGCCAAGCTGTCCGTGGGTAATCGAGTAGCGGTCGCCATAGTTGATGCCGCCGTTCCAGCGGACGCGGCCGTTGGAATCCCACCATGTGTCGTGATACCCCGAAGTCTTGTCGACATGGTTGGCCACGACATCCACGATGATTTTTATACCGTAAGAAGCGGCTTCCTCACAGAGGCTCTTGAGATCTTGCTCGCTGCCCATGCCGCTCGACTTGAAAGCAAGGTCGTAGGGACGGTAAAGGTCATGCCAGGGGGAACCCTGACGGACATCCGCACGCTGGAGCGGAGAGAGCTGCACGGAACCGAATCCGGCAGCCGCGATGTTGGGAAGCTCGGCCTTGACATCAGCCATCGTCCAGTTGAAACAATGGAGAATGTTGCCATCCTGGATGGCTGCGGGCAAACCGTAATCGGCAGCCATAACCATCCCCGCCGATCCCATCGCGAGCATCAGCGCAAGGAAATTCCTTTTGATAGATTTCATGATGTAAGAAATGTAAGTAAGATAAAGATTGACCGAAAATCCGGCCTAATCATGGTATTTTTGAAACACATCGCAAATTTAACGATTTTTTCCCATTTTTCAAACTTCAATCATTTGGAATTCATCACTTCCGGAAAAACAAACGGGGCCGTGTCAGAATCGACACGGCCCCGAATCGTTATCGGACAGAGTTCACTGACTGTTGTCAGCGCACATACAGTTTCTCACGGTTGACGATGTAGAGTCCGGCGGGAAGCTCAACTGTGGTCTGGCCGCTCTGAACTTCGACCACGCGCACGACAGCACCGGTGACCGAGTAGATTGTCAGACGGGCAGCCATGGAAGAAGTGATCACCACGCAACCCTCGCCGGGCGCGACAGATATCCCTGTGGCGGCATCGGCCAGCACATTGTCAACGCCCGCACTTCCACGGTCGGCGGTAAGTTTGCCGTTGACGGGATCATAGCTGATCGCTACTTTCCCTGCGGGAGCCTTGATTGTCCAGAAGGTGGCCATGTTGGTGTCACCCTCCCGCAGCGCGGGCTGGCTTGCGACACGGTTGTTACCGGTGAGATCCAGTGTGGCGAGGCTATACATCGGGGTGTAGACTCCATACATTCCGGCGAAATCCTTAGCGAACCTCAATGTGATTCCAGAGAGGGCTTCGGAACCGAGGGTGATTTCACCGTCATAGGTTGTGCCGTTGGAACGGGTCAGCATATTGCCGCGCAGGGTCGGGAGCTTCTCGACACTTGCCTGGAGGTCGTTGTTCAGGCCGAGGATGAAATATCCGCTGTTGTGGGCCGAGGAGAAGATGGTCAGGGTCGAGTTTGCCTCGTCAATGAGCATGCTCAGCGTGCCGTTCTGTCCTTCGGGCATATCGAAGTGCCATGTGGCGCTCTGGGAGGCGGCACGGCGGACAGCATTACGTCCGGGGGCTGCCGCGCTGCTCTTGACAAACGGGCCGCTCCATGAGCCGGTCTGGTCGAAGTTTACGACAGTGGTATTGGCGGGAGCAATCACAGACCCGTCAGGGGTTGTGAGGTTGAAGTCATAGCCATTCTCCGACTCACCGCTTACCTGGGCCTCAAGCACAACCGCGTCATCCTGCTCGGTGGAGGGATAACCGGTCATACCGTCGAGGTCGGGATTGGTTCCTGAGACAGCCTCATAAATGGAGCCTTCATTCTCAGTGGGGATGGTGGCAGTGAGGGTCATTTTGTTAAGGTCAAGGGTCACATCCATCTCACCGGAACCAACCAATGACGGGAAACTGAAGGACTGTCCGTTGAATCCCAACTTGGTATTGACGGCACCGTCGACAGGCACAACGATGTTTTCCCCTTCATTCATTGGATTTGCGCCCATACCGTAATAATATGTGCGTGAGGCGACATTGATTGTCCTGGTCTCAAACCGCTTGATCTGGAAACCCATCCACGGATTCACACGGTCAGCGAATTTTGCCTTCCCCTTGAACACGAGGCTGCCGGGAGCGGTCTGTGTGAAAGCGGAAGTCGAGGTGGTGTAAGGGTCCAGGCCGATGGCGGTGTAACAGGTCAGTTCTGATATTGTGGAGAAATCCAGCATATAGCTGTCGGTGACCAGTACCTTGCCACCATTCCAGTCGGGACAGGTAACATGTGTACCGGCCCAGGACCTATATTCGGGCTCAGCGAACCCATCGTTGAATGTCACAGTCTGTTTGTAATCGACATCCTGAGCGGTGGCGATAGTGGGACATAAGGTAAAATCAAGCTTTCCGGCAGGGATATCCATCAAACCTCCACTGCAAGGTATACGGTATTTGGCGAATTCCTTTCGGTTGGCGTAAGTGGGGAAACGACCATCTGTAAGGCCTCCGCAGAGATAGAAACCGCGATAATCACGTTCGACATACAAGCGTCTGTTTTCAAGATCCACCGAGACGTAATAGTTGTTCATCGAGAAGTCATGATGATTGGTAAGGCGGAAAGGCTTCGCTCCGGCTGTGGTCACCTCATCCTGTATGGTGAATGACACCTCGGCCACATCCATGTCGTCAAACTCAAGCAACGCGTCACTGGTCGCTGACAACGCGAAGCTACCCTCCCATGCAGGTTCTTCGGTCGAAATCGGCAATTTCTTGGTGAAGAGACGGAATTCACCTGTTTCATCAGGCACGTCAACATAAAGATAGGTCTGGGCCTGGTAGAGTCCATCCTTCCCCTTTTCCATCTTCACATATTCCCCGTTGTTATAGAGATAAAGGGTCTTCACCGTGGAGGGATCGATGATTTCTCCGGCAGCTTCGATAGGCTCGCGTGAGACACAGATAGTGCGGTCTGAGGGGGACACATAGAAATACATAGTTCCTCCTGACCACCCACTGACATACCAGTTGCCCTGGTTGCCGGTGTTGCAAAAACCCTCGTAACAGGAGCCGTAGGGTAGGCTGATTTCCAGGTCATTCCATGAAGTACCGGAACCAATCGAATGCTCGTCGTCCCATATGCCCAGCTCTGTGTAGAAGCGGAAATATACATCTGAGCTTGAGATGTCATACCATCCGTAATAGCCACCTTTCGATGTCAGCTTGAGGGGCATCGAACCATCCGAGATATCCCATCCCTGAGGACTGCCGATGAGGTAGATCTCACTCGCAGGCTCATCGCCCTGCATACTGCTGAACTCAAATTTCACGGAAGAAGAGCTTCCGGTGGTGACGGTCACGGTCACATAGCCACCTTCCCATCCATCATTCCTGCTCTTGCCTTGGTAAGTCCAGTATCCGGCCTGGTCGGAAGAAAGCACGCTGGCCGAGCTGTAAGCCACATTGCCGGAAATGGCAAGCTCGCGATCCTCGCCGGTAGGAGGCGCGAGTACCTTGTTGGGGGTACCTAAGGCTGTGAGTTCGCTGATGAAACGGAGATTGAACTCACCGGCGGGAACATAGATTCGGCCGGAGTAGGTGTCATCCGAGATTTTCGGCACTGACTGGAAAGAGGAAAGCACCGCATCCGAGCAGTCTTTCCAGGGAGAGAACGAATCATAAGGGGTCTGCACGAAAAGATCCGTGCGGTTTACCGGTGCCACGGCCTGGGAATTGGCGACACCCATCGTCATATGGCAGTTGGCAGGGAAAGTCGCTTTACCGGTAGTGAGGTTGATTGAGACCGTGACAGGTTCAGCGAGTCCTCCGGGGAAACGTGAGTTTTCAAGATTACCCGTTTCTGAGAGGGCGAGACCCATCACCTTGTTTTCTCCTTCAGTTTTCAGAGAACCGTCGGTTCCGAGTTGCGGAAAGTCCCATGAGTTTCCGAGGACAATCTTGAATTCATCCGTGCCTGCGGGGAATTCTATGTCATATACCGCCTCTGTCCCTTCCTTTCGGGAAACCGTAGTGAAGATCCAGCCGCTGAAATCGCCTACCACCGATATCGATTCCTTGTCTATCGGAGTCCAGGCAATCTCGCTCGGGGTGTCAGGCATGATGTCGATGCGGTAAATGGTTCCTAACTTTGCTCCTCCCCTGAGGACACCACCGCCCCAGTCAGAGACGACAAACGCGTCATCCCGGGTCGAGGAAGGTGTGTAATCAAGAGTCTTGCTGGTACCTGTCGTCAGGACAGCGGAACCATTCGGGACAAGCCACTGCTGGTTGAAGGGGTCATACATCCTGATGGTCAGATTGCCGCCCGGTTCATAATAGTTGTTGATTTTGGTGAGGGAGGAATAGCGTTCAAGCAGATTCCAGCTGAAATCGTCATTGTCCCTGACAAGCAAAAGGGGCTCTCCTTCAGGAATGGCGTAGAGCTTGTTCTCGTTCATATCGAGACGGAAACGGTATTTGCCGTCAGGGATATGCCAGGATCCGGTCGACTGGGTGATTGATGTTTTCTCAACATCGTCAGTAGCATAGATGCCGCTGCGTCCGGCCATCGGCATGACAACCGAGTCTTTTCCACCCTTGGGATGGATGATATTCAGGTAGTAAGCGGCCGAGACATCCTCGGTGTCGGCAAGGTCGTAATAAAACCTGAACCAGGCACCCCAGTTCAAATCCCGGGTATCTGCCACGATTTCATAGATGTTTGAGCCAGGAGCGGTCTCATACATCTTGGCTGCTTCCCAGTCGTCGGCATACTTTATGTGCGGAGGATAGTTGTGCTTGCTCATGCCACCAAAATAGATGAAGTTGTTGCCAGCCTCATCCGTAGCAGCATTGGCAGATGCCACGGCGCACGTCATAGCCGCCACGCACCATAAGCGTGTAAACAATGTGTTCATAAAGTTAAATTTATGTTTATGATTGGTTAAGGTTGTCAGATTTTGGATATGATTCAAGGTTATCCACGCGATATGAGGGGGTTGTCGCGTTGCAAGCGATAATCATCTACTCCTACGGTTTGCAAAATTAATAAAAAAAACTCAATTTACCCCCCCCGATTGTAAAAATATGTTAACGGTCTTTTGTCGAAATGGAGTCAGTGAGGGTGGAAAAATGAAACCGTCGGCCTCTGAGTAAGAGACCGACGGTTTTATCATAAGGGGATATTGGTCGAGATTATTCGGCGGGAGCAGCCTCGGGGTCGAGGATGATCACGCGGTAAGTGCCGTCGGCGTTCATGCGCTTCATGAAGTCCTGAACATCGGCAGGAGTCAGAGACTGGAGAAGCTCTACGTTGCCGTTGAACACATCCACTCCGTTGAGGGCGGTGCCGGCCATAGTGCCTAGCCATGCATCATTCTTCTCCTTGGCCTCGGTGGCTTCCTTGACCTTGAACTCCACAGCCTTGGCGAGTTCTTGGGCAGTGACATCAGATTCCATGTTCTTGAACTCGGAAGCGATGATGTCGAGTACCTGCTCCTTCATTTCAGGCTTCATGGGGAAGACTGACTGAAGGATGGTATTGGGAACGTTCTGGCGGCTCATTACGCCGGATGCCCAGATGGAGTAAACAGCACCCATGTCTTCACGAACCTTCTTGAGAAGACGTTCGGTCAGCACCTGACCGGCGATGTCAGAAAGGGCGCGGTCTTTCGCGGTGTAGGGGATTTCAGCAAATTCCACAACAGCGGCAAATGTCTGGGGAGTCTGCATCGGAGCGGTGAAGGTGGTCACCTTCTCACCCTTCTTCACACCAAGCGAACCGTCAACGACAGGAGCCTTGGAAGCGGTGGCGGCATCGCCGGGAAGAGTCGCGATGTACTGTTCGCAAAGGGTCTTGAGCTCATCCATATCCACATTTCCCACAAAGAAGAAGGTGTAGTCGGCGGCGTTGGCGGTCATGTCCTTGACAATCTTGTTGATTTCATCGAGGGAAGCGTTCTCGACAGCCTCGACTGTCAGGGCAGACTTGCGGGGAGTGTCATAGAGAGCCTTGCGGAGATCGCGGGAGAAGATATACTGGGGATTGGTCTCCTGATTGTGGAGGAATCCGGTAATCATGTTCTGGGTGGCCTGGAACTCGTCAGCCGACATGTTGAACTGGGTGAAGTGGCTGTAAAGAAGCTCCATCATGGTCTTCAGGTCCTTGGGAGTGGTTGAACCTGAGATGTCACGGCAATAGTCGTCAAACTGGAAGCTAACCTGGCACTGCTTGCCCTGGAGATACTTCTGAACATCCTTATAGGTGTAGGTGCCGAGACCATACTGGCCAAGCGCGCCCTGGGGAAGGAATATCAGAGTGTTGGCGTAGCTGTCGGGATAAACGGAAGTTCCGCCGAGAGCCTGGGCATCGAGAAGAATCTCGTCAGCCTTGAAGTCGGTCTTCTTGACAACCACCTTCGCACCATTGGAAAGGGTCCACTCGGTAGCGCCCCACTGGGGAAGCTCCTGGGTGGCGACAACCTTGCCGGGAGCGGGGAGGTTGGCGATGAGGGGCTCATCCTTTACTTCGTCTACGAACGCGGGGATATCCTCTGCGTCAACCGCGGCCATCATCTGACGGATAGCATCCTCTGTGGGAACCTTGATACCATCCTTTTCGGGAAGCATCACTGTCACCACACGGTTGTCTTCTTTAACAAGTTCCTTGAGTGTCTGGTTGATTATATCCACAGGAAGCTGGGGAAGAAGCATGCTCAGGGTCTGGTATTTCATCTCGATACCGGTAGCAGGAGTGCCGTCGATGAAGCTGCGGACATAAGAGTTGACATAACTTTCATTCTCAGCCTTCTCGCGGTTGTTGTAAGCCTTTTCCAGACGGGAAAGGTACTCGCTGCGGGCACGGTCATACTCAGAGATTGTGAAACCGCCACGCTCGGCGCGGAGCAGCTCGCGGTAAATCGAGGCCATGGAGGGGAGGATGTCATCACCCTTGCCGATGGCCACCAGGGTCAGAGCGTCCTTGGTGTCGGAAAGGAAATAGTTCCCGTAGAAAGCGCCGGCACCTGCGAAGGGGGAGTCAGGAGTGGAGGAAATCTCGTCAAGACGGTTGTTGAGCATCGCGGAAATCATGTCGCACACATAATCCTGCATCCAGTAGGCCATAGTGTTGCGGTATTCGCGGGGGAGGACATCGTTCTTGAAGTAGATGGAGGCGCGGGAGTTGGGCATCTCGGGGTCGGTGCCGACCACGATGATAGTGCCGTCAGTGTCGGGGACAGCCTCATATACGCGCTCGGGAGCATTCTCAGGCATCTTGATGGGTGAGAAAATCTCCTTGATTTTGTTTTCGATACGATCCACATCGATGTCGCCGACAACCACGATACCCTGCTGATCGGGACGATACCAGGCCTCGTAGTAATCACGCAGAGCCTGGGGAGGGAAGTTGTCGACAACCTCCATCGTACCGATAGGGAGACGGTAGCCGTATTTCGAACCGGGATACATAGCGGGAGCCATCTGCTCCATCAGTCGCTGCTGACCGACATTGCGCGAACGCCATTCCTCATGGATCACGCCGCGCTCCTTGTCGATTTCCTCGGGAAGGAGCAACAGGCCGTCAGCCCAGTCGTGGAGAATGAGCAGGCAGGAGTCCTGCACGGCGATGCTCGCGGTGGGAACATTGGAGATGTTGTAGACAGTCTCGTCGATTGAGGTGTAGGCGTTGAGGTTCTGTCCGAACTTCACACCCTTGGTCTCAAGCCAGGCCACCAGCTCATTGCCGGGGAAATTCTCGGTGCCGTTGAAGCACATATGCTCCAGGAAGTGCGCCAGACCGCGCTGCTCGTCGTTCTCAAGGATTGAGCCGACCTTCTGCGCGATGTAGAAGTCGGCCTGTCCCTTGGGGGTCTCATTGTGACGGATGTAATAGGTAAGACCATTGGGAAGCACACCCTTTCTCACCTGCGGGTCGAGGGGAAGGGGATCCGTCGGCATCTGGGCGCGTACTTGCGTCGAGAATGCGATGACTCCTATCAACACGAAAAGGAGTCTGGAAAAGATTTTTTTCATTGTCAAGAAATCAGTATGATGAATATATTTCTTTGCTTTCTGTTCCTGGCTCCCGGCATTGGGAGCCGCTATGACTCTTTATATTATTATACTCCGTTAGACGCAGACTATATCCAAAAGGTTGCATCAGGAACAAACTTTTTTGCCTCATGGCCGGGGAAGAGGGTGAAATCACGCGAACAGGCGGCGAAACGCCTCCTCCACTTTGGCGACTTCCACCACCTCTATGGCCAACTTCGAGGTATCAACCCCCTTGAGCGACCCGCGAGGGATGAGGATGGTCTTCATCCCGAGCTTCTCCGCCTCGCGGACACGCTGCTCCATACGGTTGACTGGACGGATTTCCCCGCTGAGGCCCACCTCGCCGCTGAGGCAGACACCTTGCGGCACCGCCATATCGACATTCGACGACAGGATAGCGGCAATCACCGCCAGGTCGAGGGCCGGATCAGCCACCTTCAAGCCTCCCGCGATGTTGAGAAACACATCCTTCTGGGCGAGTTTGAAACCCACGCGTTTTTCAAGCACGGCCAGGAGCATGTTCATCCTTTTGGAGTCGAATCCGGTAACAGACCGCTGCGGGGTACCATAGGCCGCCGTGCTCACCAACGCCTGCGCCTCAATCAGGAAGGGGCGTATCCCTTCAAGGGTAACTCCGATGGCGCAACCCGAAAGCTGTTCGCCGTCATGCTGGGAAATCAGCATCTCCGATGGATTGGTCACTTCACGCAATCCGCGCTGACACATCTCATATATGCCAAGCTCCGAGGTGTTGCCGAAACGGTTTTTGACAGCCCTGAGAATACGGTACATATACTGGCGGTCACCCTCGAACTGCAGGACGGCGTCAACGATATGTTCCAGCACCTTCGGACCGGCCAGCGAGCCTTCCTTGTTGATATGCCCTATCAGCATCACAGGCACGCCCGATTGTTTGGCGTAACGAAGCAATCGGGAGGCGCATTCCCTTACCTGGCTAACGCTTCCGGCGGAGGATTCTATCTCATCGGAGGCTATCGTCTGGATGGAATCGACAATCAGCAACTGAGGCTGTATCTGTTCGATATGGGTGAAGATGCTTTCAAGGGAGGTCTCGGTGACGACATAGCAGTTGTCGCTCATGCGCCCTATCCGGTCGGCGCGTAACTTTATCTGGGTCGCGCTCTCCTCCCCGGAGACATAAAGCATACGGCGCGATTTTATGGAGAGGATATTCTGCAGCACAAGGGTGGATTTCCCTATACCCGGCTCCCCTCCGATAAGCACCATCGAACCCGGCACCAACCCACCGCCGAGTACGCGGTTAAGCTCCTCGCTCGGCATATGGATGCGGGGCTCGTCGGCAGTCTCGATTTCAGACACCTTTCTGGGCCTGGATTTCGGGGTGGCTCCAAGCGGAGCCTTCAGGCTGCCTTTCGAGGTGGTCTTCACCTTCTCCTCGACAAGTGTGCCCCACGCTCCGCAAGAGGGACAACGCCCCTCCCATTTGGGGAAATCATTTCCGCATTCGGAGCAGAACCACAGGGTCTTTTCTTTGAGTTTTGCCATTGCTGAGGGATTTGACAGTGTCAGTCGGCTGCCGCCCGCATCCGGGCATAAGATAGCACTACGGAGGTAGCGATGCCGACATTCAGGGATTCCACCGTATCGTTATCTTCGGGATATGACGGGATAGTGACTCGGCGGGTGACAAGTTCGGCCACAACCGGAGAAATGCCATTGCCTTCATTACCCATCACGACCACCCCCCCGTCGAGTTTCTCTTTGTAAAGATTCTTCCCGTCGAGGAAGGTGCCGTAAACCGGAATCCCCTTTGCGGCTAATGTCCGGAGGGATTCCACGAGGTCGCAATAGAGGACATTCACCCGCGCGATGGCTCCCATCGTGGACTGCAGCACTTTGGGGTTGTAGACATCCACAGTGTCGGATGAGGCGAGGATGGTCCTGACTCCGAACCAGTCGGCTGTGCGGACTATCGTCCCGAGATTGCCGGGATCCTGCACCCTGTCAAGAGCCAGCACAAGCTCGCCGGGGTTGATGTCAGCCGCCCCACCGGTCGCATCGGGCATCTCGAACACACCCAACACACCCTGGGGGGTGGTCATCGTAGACATCCTTTCCATCTCGTCGTTTCTGGCGACAAGCAGCCTGTCATCGGTCAGTCCGTTTCCGGTCAATTCCGCCAGACGGTCGCCATTCGCTTCGAGCCAGGCAGAAGTCGCGACCAGATAACGGAGCCGGAACACAGGCAACAGTTCGCTGAGACACCGTATACCCTCCGCGACAAAAAGCTTCTCCTCCCTCCGGCGACGGGCCGAGGAGAGCGAGGCTATCAGTTTTCGCTGTGAAGCGGTAATTTTCATCTCGCAAATATACGGAAAATCCACGACAAGTTGCGGATTTTCGACAAAAAATCAGTAAATTTGCAGCCACATTGAGGCAGCCGGACGGTCCGTCGCCGGCGGGTTACACGTAACGCCGCCTGAGGAAAGTCCGGGCAACAAAGAGCGCCATACTTCCTAACGGGAAGCCGCGGGTGACCGTGGAGGAAACGTGACAGAAAACGACCGCCTGCCGGGCTTGTACCGGCCGGTAAGGGTGAAAAGGCGGGGTAAGAGCCCACCGGGCGTCACCGCGAGATGACGCGCCGCACGTCTTATGGGTTGCAAGGTCAAGTAAACCGGCATCTAAGGGTTGCTCGCCCGTTGCCGGAGGGTAGACTGCTACGGGAGTTGTTTCAGACAACTCCGATTAGTCGCGATGGAAACATCGGGCACAGATAAATGACGGACCGGACGCGTCAGGTCGGTCATCCTCCAGGATGGCCGAAACCCACGATCCGACAGAACCCGGCTTATAGTCCGACTGCCTCATTCCCATACGGCAGGGCGCCACGGAAACAACATCCCCCGTGGCGCCCTGATTGTGTCTTCCCCCCAAGGGTCAGAATATGTCGCATTTGAGGCCGAACGACAGCCTGAGATAGTCGGCGGGGCTCAATGAATGGTTACGCGCCGCCGTGATGATATAGAAATCGCTGCTGCTAAGCTCATAGAAAACAGACACCGACTTGAAGAAATGACGGCGTGAGTGGGGGATGTCAAACCTCCACCGCTGCCCGATGAAGACATGGGTGCGTATTCGGGTCGAGAAGGTGTAATATCCAGAGGGATAGCGGTCAGGCTGATGATTCCAGAACTCGCTTCCAAACACCGTGTTGAAATAGATGCCTGTCGTCAGAGGCTCAAGGGAGAAACCTTTTCCAAGGTAGACGCTCCACGGGATGAAATTCTGTTTGAGGGTCATCGTCATCTTGGCCCTGCGCGAGGAATGCTTGGCGATGAAACCAAACAGCAGGTCGGTCTCCCATTGTCCCCGCTTGCCGTAATCCCAGCCGATACCGGCTGACAGCATTCCCATTCCACCGGCATATTGCAGTTTGAAATGGGTGGGAATCAACGCGCCCCAGGCATCGCGGTAATGATGGACGCGGTTGTCATACTTCGAGCCGCCACTGACTGAATCCACCAGCTCGGCACCACTTGTCCGGAAAGGTGCAAGCACCATCAACAGCACCGCCGCAGCAATCATCAGCCGGTCAGAAATCCACCGCTTCACAGTCAAACCCTCCTTCCTCTTTGATGGTGAACACAAGGTATTTCCTTTTCGCCACGTTGGGACACTGGCAATAGATTATCCCGTCGCCAAACATATCCGACATGTCAAACTGATGGTTATGGCCATACGCACAGAACTGCACCTGCGGAAACATGTTGACATAACGCTGGAATATCTTCATCACATTATTGTTGAACACCTCAGACCCGGGACAAGCGTGCATCAGAAACACCGTTTTCTCCGCTTCAGCCGGGAAACCTTCGAGCTGCCTGTCGAGGAAATTGAAGTCAGGCACCGGTTCGGAATAGTCATATTCGAGGGCATTCGTGTTGAGGCATATGAACCTGACGTTACCAGCCGTGAAGGCGAAATTCACCTCGCCGTATATACCACGGTAAGCGTCGCGGCCCGTACCGAGACAGTCATGGTTGCCGATAACCGCCACATAGGGAACGGTGAGTTTTTCCATCGCGTCGCGTGTCCATTCAAACTCATCCGTCAGTCCGAAATCGCTGATATCCCCTCCGTGCAAGACAAAATCAATGTCATCGCGGGCGTTGATTGCCTTTATGGCATCCTTGAGGTCGTCAAGGCTCCGCTGGGTGTCGCTTATCATAGCTATTCTCATTGTCTTGCATCCGTCCATCGCAGGCTCAATCCGGGCGATATTGCGGGCATTGATGTCACGTCCTCCCCGGATATCGACATCATAGGGATGTTCCTCAAACATCTCGCATGAGGAAAACACCAGCGACAACAGCAATGATAAAAAGGAGTATAGAATCTCTGTCTTTTGCTTCATATGATTAATAAATCTGTCAGAACATATGGCCGGTTTGACACCGATATACCATATTTTCCGACAAACTTATGAATTTCTCCCGAGACTCGGGAAAGGGAGCGGGTCAAAATCGCCATTTCGAATATTTTTCCCGCCCTTAAAGCTAATATTTTCCGACAGACTATCTCATTTGTCGAGATGCACATCCATTTGCGGGAAGGGGAAGCGGATGCCGTATTTCGGAAGTTCATTGTAGAACTTCTCGTTATAATAATAGAAAACATTCCAGTATTCTCCCGTCTTTGTCCAAGCCCTCACCTGGAGGTCGACGCTCGACTCCCCGAGATTGTTGACAAGCACCTTCGGCGAATGGTCAGGTTTCGGAATAAGAAGCCTGATAGCCTCTTCCTGCTTGCGCTCACGCTCTTTAAGAGCCGCTCTCGCCGCCCTGTGGCGATGAAGTATGCGATCCAGGAATGTAGGCTTTTTCGGCGTCTCCGCTTCGGAATCGAGATCATCCTCCTCGTTGTCTCCCTGGACTGACACCGTGTCGCCTACATTGGCATGACAGCCGCCATGCCCGGTTCCACAACCTTTGCCGTCGCCGACAACCTCCATTCCGGACTCCACGGCGACCGCTGCCTCCTCGATGCGCTCATCCTCGGCGAACATATCGAGAATCGCCTTGCGGGCATCATCCACATTGTCGCCATAGCTGATTGAGACCGTCCAGGTGACGCGGCGGTATACCTCCCTCGACCAGTTGTTGACACTTCCGGTGGACAATCCTCCGTTGGGAATCGAAATCGATTTGTTGTCGTAGGTCGTGATTATAGTGTGAAAAATCTGAATCTCGCGGACAGTGCCTGCATATCCCTGCACCTCGATATAGTCACCGATTTTATAGGGTTTCAACAGCAATATCAACACACCTCCGGCGAAGTTCTGGAGTGTGCCGCTCAATGCCATACCGACAGCGACACCGGCAGAGGCGAAGATTGCCAGGAATGAGGTTGTCTCTATTCCCAAGATGCCGATGACCGTGACAATCAGTATGAAGTACAACACGATATTGACCAGCGACAGGACAAACGTGGCGAGAGACTTGTCTATTTTCCTGCGGAGGAATATCGTGGAGATAAGGCGGTATATCTTACGGATGATGAAGCGGCCTACATAGAAGACCACAATGGCGATGGCCAGATTGATAGCAAAGTCTACAGCCGACTGCGCCAGCCGTCCCATAAGGTCGTCAAACGACAACGTTTTCAGCTCGGCAATCTCGTTGGCGGCATTGACGAGCGTAGAGTCAGCCGGAGCCTTAGGGGTCAATCCGGGGATAAAATCAGCCTGCAATTCAATCATAAGCAACTGTTGAGGATTACGACTGAGTGTCCTGGCTTGACAAAGTCGGGACACTCAGTCTGTAAACAATCGTAATGGAGGTCATTGTTCGCCCTCGGAGGCAAAAAGAGCCGAAGCGACATCGGTGTACCATGAAAGCTGGCGGTAACCGTGGGTATCGGCATCAGTCTCGCTGCGGAGGATATAGGTGGACAAGCCGCAGTGGGAGTCAATCTTGATTGTGTTGAACACCCAGGGAGTGGCAGCCTGATATGTGACGCACTCATCCAAGGCAAGGAGCCATTCGGCATAGGCGCGGCGCATCTCGCTATTCGGAGACGCGGAATAAAGAGCTGTCACATAATGTTCCAGATCATACATATAGCAGGGTACGCCCCCATATTTCGGCCTTTCAAAAGGCTGTCCGGTATAATTGTCGGGCAACTGGGGATGAAGGGAATAAATGGCCTTTGTAGCCTGAGCGAGATGCTCGAGACCGTCAGCATTGATGACGCTGATTGTCAGAGTGCGGGCCATACCCTCCATAGCATCATATGTGGCGAATGTGGCGGCCGCAGCCCCTTCGAGGTCCGCGTCATAGGCCATCAGTGAGGGCAGTGTCTCGTAATAAGGCATACCTGCGGCGGGCAGCTCGGTGCAACTGCCGACAAACTTATGGGTGACATCACGCAACTCATACAGCGACTCCACCGAAGCCATATGGCAACAGTCGAAGTAGATGTAGTCAAACCCCTTGCCATCAAGAATCCGGGCGAGAGTGGTGACATTCATCTGCTTTCCCTTGTCATCTCCGAATGACAAAGGGGTCGCGCCGGTCTGCGGCTCGGCAATCCCGGTCTGCAGCCATCCTGAGGCATGGCTCCACAAAACCAGCCCGTAACGCCGGGCGGGGGCATAGGATTTGAAATCGGCGATAGCCTGCTCCATCCTGCCGGGAGATACGGATGCCTCGGAGTCGTCGTAGTATTTGAGTATTTTCAATCCCAGGGGAGTCACCTCTTTCAAAACGGGGCAATCCGCATAATAGTCGTCATGATAGACAATCAGGCGGTTATTACCCAGGCGTCCGGCTTTGGCCGCCTCAATCATATCGGCGAGGTTGCCACGGTCAAAATCATCCCTTCCGAGGGAATTGTCTGAAAGGAGGTAAACGAACACGGCCCTGTCGACCTCTTCGGGAGTCTGTGATGAAGGATCGACCACCGGAATCAACTCTGGACTGTCACTGTCACACCCGACAAGAAAGGGGGCAAGGAACAATGTTCCCATCAATGACAGCTTGCTGACGACATTTTGAAATCTGTATGGCATAAGTCTATCTCATATTGGCTTTTCCGCCCAACTTATGGGAGAGAAAGGGATTGGTGACTCATATTCAAGTCGCGGGATAGTATGGAACAGGGCCGTTTCCGGCCCTGTTTATCGAGTAGGAATCGGACTTAGCGTTCGGCCCTCATGGGGTTGTTGAGGAAGTCCTCGTATGAGAGGCGCAGACCCTCCTCAAGCTCGGTGGTGTATGACCATCCGAGGGCGCGGCTCTTCGAGACATCAAGGAGCTTGCGGGGGGTACCGTTGGGACGGGTCGTGTCCCAGAGGATTTTACCCTCGTAGCCGACAACTTTGGCCACAAGTTCGGTAAGTTCTTTGATGGTAAGCTCCTTGCCTGTTCCGGCATTGACGGTCTCGTTGCCCGAATAGTTGTTCATCAGGAACACGCAGAGGTTGGCGAGGTCATCGACATAGAGGAACTCGCGCAGCGGACTTCCGTCTCCCCAGCATGTCACCTCTGCCAGCCCCTGCTCCTTGGCCTCGTGGAAACGACGGATAAGGGCGGGCACCACATGGGAATGCTCGGGATGATAGTTGTCATTGGGACCGTAGAGGTTGGTCGGCATCACCGAGATATAGTCGGTGCCATACTGACGGTTGAGGAACTCACAGTATTTCAGACCTGAGATTTTCGCCAAGGCGTATGCCTCGTTGGTCTTCTCCAGCTCAGAGGTCAGCAGACAGCTCTCTTTCATAGGCTGGGGGGCCATACGGGGATAGATACATGAGGAACCGAGGAATTCCAGTTTCTTGCAACCGTTTTTCCAGGCCGAATGGATGACATTCATCTCAAGTATCATATTGTCATACATAAAATCGGCCAGGGCGGATGAGTTGGCTATGATACCGCCAACCTTGGCTGCAGCCAGGAAGACATACTCGGGCTTCTCCTCGGCGAAGAACCGCTCCACCTGGTCCTGACGGCAAAGGTCAAGCTCCTTGTGGGTGCGGGTGATTATATTTGTGTAACCCTGTCGCTGAAGCTCGCGGATGATGGCCGAGCCGACCATCCCGCGATGCCCTGCGACATAGATCTTTGAATCTTTCTGCATCATTTCACGATTCCTTTCTCAAGATATTCGGCAAGGTTCATACGCACCTTCTCTCCGGCCTCCTCTACAGCGACTTTCGCCATGTCGGCGTCTGTCATAATCTTGACCAGCTGCTCGAAGGTGGTCTTCGAGGGATTCCAGCCCAGAAGTCCCTTGGCCTTGGTGGGGTCGCCCCAGAGGTTCACCACATCGGTCGGACGGTAGAAGTCGGGGGAAACCTCGACAAGCACCTTTCCGGTAGCGATGTCGATACCTTTCTCATCCATGCCTTCACCTTCCCAGCGGAGGTTGATGCCGACATTCTTGAAGGCCAGAGTCGCGAAATCGCGCACAGAGTGCTGTTCGCCGGTCGCGATCACGAAGTCTTCGGGCTTGTCATTCTGAAGAATGAGCCACATGCACTCGACGTAATCCTTGGCATAGCCCCAGTCGCGGAGCGATGAAAGATTGCCGAGATAGAGTTTGTCTTGTTTACCCTGGGCGATACGGGCGGCCGCGAGAGTGATTTTGCGGGTCACGAAGGTCTCGCCGCGACGTTCTGACTCATGGTTGAACAGGATACCGGAGCAGCAGAACATATTGTAAGCCTCACGGTATTCCTTGATAATCCAGAATCCATAGAGCTTGGCCACAGCATAGGGGCTGTAAGGATGGAACGGGGTGTTCTCATTCTGGGGAACCTCCTCCACCTTTCCGTAAAGCTCGGATGTCGAAGCCTGATAGATGCGGCAGGTCTTCTCCAGACCGCACATACGGACAGCCTCAAGGATACGAAGCACACCGATGGCGTCTACATCGGCGGTAAATTCGGGGGAATCAAACGATACCTGGACATGGCTCTGGGCCGCCAGGTTATAAATCTCGGTGGGCTGCACTTTCTTCACCACCTGCACGACGCTCATCGAGTCGCCGAGGTCGGCATAGTGAAGGTGGAAACGCTCATGCCCTTCGAGGTGTGCGATTCGTTCACGATAGTCAACTGACGAGCGACGGATCACTCCATGCACGTCATAACCTTTGTCGAGAAGAAACTCAGACAGGAAAGAACCGTCTTGGCCGGTCACTCCGGTAATCAAGGCAATATTCTTCATCGTAGTGTATGTTTTTGATAAATTTTGGGTTCAATATGGAAGATTGATGGAGGAGGGGAAACCGCCTCCTTCATCAAAAATGAGACAACAGTGACTCGAAGGCCACGGCTATGCCGTCGGCATCCTTGCCACCTGCCTGGGCGAATCCGGGCTGACCGCCGCCACCACCCTTGATAGCCTTGGCGGCCTCGCGGACCATGGCGGAAGCATTCAGGCCGGTCTCAACCAGGTCGTTGGTAAGCATGACCGTCAACAGGGGTTTGCCCGAGACATCTACCGTAGCTCCGAGGAAAGCGGTCTTTTCGGGGCTGTTGGCCCTGAGCTGGAAGGCTACATTCTTCACCACATCGGGAATACGGATACCGGTCATCACCGCTACCTTCACGCCGTTGCGCTCCTCGGCCTGCTCCAGAATCTGCTTTGCGAGCATGGCGATACGTTCCTTCATGTATTCCTCGGCCTGCTGACGCAATTCGGTGTTCTCCTCAATCGACTTGCGCAGAGCTGCCACAACGTCTGGAGCGTTATGGAGCATCTGGCCGATTTCCCGGAGAGTATGCTGCAGTTCGCTGACAGCGTTTTCAACCTTTTCCCCGGTTATCGCCTCGATACGGCGGATTCCGGCAGCGATGCTGCTCTCGGAGATAATCTTGATCATACCGATGTTACCGGTATTGTCGACGTGGGTACCGCCGCAAAGCTCAACGGAGTCACCGTAGCGGATGACACGCACCTCATCGCCGTATTTCTCGCCGAAGAGAGCCATCGCGCCCATCGCGCGGGCCTCCTCGATAGGCACATTGCGGTGTTCGTCACGCGCCATCGCCTTTCTGACATAGCTGTTGGCCAGACGTTCCACCTTCTCCAATTCCTCGGGGGTCACCTTCTGGAAATGGGAGAAGTCGAAACGGAGAAGATCAGGCGACACGAATGAGCCTTTCTGCTCGACATGGGTCCCAAGCACCTCGCGCAACGCCTGATGAAGCAGGTGTGTCGCGGAGTGGTTGGCGGATGTTGCCCTGCGGGCATTGGTGTCGATACGAGCCTCGAACACAGCCTCAAGGTTGGTGGGGAGCTTGTATGTGAGATGCACCCCGATACCATTCTCACGTTTGGTGTCGAAAATCTCGATGGTCTCCTCGCCGTCGGTCAGTGTGCCACGGTCTCCGACCTGACCACCCATCTCTGCGTAGAAGGGGGTCTGGCTGAGGATTATCTGGTAGAATTCCTTGTTTTTCTGTTTTACCTTGCGGTAGCGGAGGATATGGGCAGGAGCGGAAGTCTCGTCGTAACCGACAAACTCCTGCTCACCTTCGCGCAGCACAACCCAGTCGGAGGTCTCGACGGCGGCGGCGTTGCGCGCGCGCTGTTTCTGCTGCTCCATCTCCGCATCGAAACCGGCCTGGTCGAGGGTCATACCGTTCTCTTTGAGAATCAGCTGGGTAAGGTCGAGGGGGAAGCCGTAGGTGTCGTAAAGCACGAATGCCTCCTTGCCTGAAATCTCGGTCTTTCCCTCCTTGCGGGCAACGGCGATAGCCTTGTCAAGCATTGCGATACCGTTGTCGAGGGTGCGGAGGAAGGAATCCTCCTCCTCTTTGGTCACCTTTATAATGAGGTCGCGCTGTTTGGCGATTTCGGGATATGCGCCACCCATAAGCTCGATGAGGGTATCGACCAGACGATAGAGGAATGCCTCTTTCTGGTCGAGGAATGTATAGGCGTAGCGGACGGCACGACGCAGGATTCGGCGGATGACATATCCGGCCTTTGCGTTGGAGGGAAGCTGGCTGTCGGCAATCGAGAAAGCGATTGTGCGGATATGGTCGGCGATGACACGCATTGCGATGTCCACCTTCACATCCTCGCCATATTTCTTTCCGGAAAGCTCGGCGATTTTGTTAATCATGGGGGTGAAGACATCGGTGTCGTAGTTGGAGGTCTTGCCCTGGAGAGCCATACAGAGGCGCTCGAATCCCATACCGGTATCAATCACCTTGGCGGGAAGCGGCTCAAGGCTGTGGTCAGCCTTGCGGTTGAACTGCATGAACACGAGGTTCCAGATTTCAATCACCTGAGGATGGTCTTTGTTGACCATCTCGGCACCGCTTACCTTGGCACGTTCCTCCTCGCTGCGGAGGTCTATATGGATTTCCGAGCAGGGACCGCAGGGGCCGGTCTCACCCATCTCCCAGAAATTGTCATGTTTGTTGCCGTTGATGATATGTGAGGCGGGAAGATGTTTCTCCCAATATGATGCCGCTTCGTCGTCGCGTCCCAGGCCTTCGGCCTTGGATCCTTCGAACACAGTGGCATAGAGACGCTCGGGATCAAGTCCGAGGACATCCACCAGGAATTCCCAGGCCCAGTCGATTGCTTCCTTCTTGAAGTAATCGCCGAACGACCAGTTGCCAAGCATCTCGAACATCGTGTGATGGTAAGTGTCGAGACCTACTTCCTCAAGGTCGTTATGCTTTCCGCTGACACGGAGGCATTTCTGGCTGTCGGTCACGCGGGTCCATTTCGGCGCCTTGTTGCCAAGAATGATATCTTTGAACTGGTTCATACCGGCGTTGGTGAACATCAGCGTCGGGTCATCCTTGATTACCATCGGAGCCGAAGGGACAATCTGATGGCCCTTGCTCTGGAAGAACTGCTTGAAAGATTCGCGTATCTCGTTAGCAGTCTTAACGTTAGAATTCATCTCTATATTGGGGTTTTATTTTTCTTCGAAAATTCGGTGTAATTGGGGAATTTCGGGCGCAAAATTACGAATTTTTCCCAAAAGTAGGTGTGACCTAAGGGTAAAAAAATGGTAACAGGTCTATTTTTGCCCCTTATTCATGGCTCACACCACCAAACTGTTGTGCATTCGGGTTGTGATACTGCGAATTTTCGATGAAACGCCCCTGACAGACTGGAATCCGCACCTATCCCCTCTCGGGGATTTAAAATGCGGATTCCATATATGATATGTCGCTATCAGCGGGTGGCACGTTTATCCCAGGAGGGACGGGCGGGATCTTCTGCCACCAAAGCCTCGTCGAGATCTATTTTCAAGGCTGAGGCAAGCATATCGCCATATTCCGGATCGGCGTTGTGGCAGGCACGGACATGTCTCTGCTTGATGAACAGGGGCACACCTTCCATCTGGGCCGCAGTGTTATCGCATGTGGCTTGCTTGTCTTCACTGCTCATCAGTCTCCAGAGTTTGCCCGGCTGGGTGTAATAGTCGTCGTCATACTCCCGCTCGTCATAATCATAGACCTCCCCCTGAATTTTCATCGGAGGTTCTTTGAGTGAGGGGGTATCCTGCCATTCGCCGAAGCTGTTCGGCTCGTAAGACAGTGTTGCCCCATAGTTGCCGTCGGTACGCATCTTGCCGTCGCGGTGGTAATCGTGGAAGGGACACTTCGGCTGGTTTACCGGTATGGTGTTGTAGTTGACCCCAAGCCGGTAGCGTTGGGCGTCACCATATGAGAACAGGCGTCCCTGGAGCATCTTGTCGGGAGAAAATCCGATGCCTTCCACGATGTTGGCCGGATTGAAAGCCGCCTGTTCTATCTCGGCGAAGAAGTTTTCAGGGTTGCGGTTGAGTTCAAGGATGCCGACATCATGCAGGGGGAAATCCTTGTGATACCACACCTTGGTCAGGTCAAACGGATTTATGTGGTATTTCCTGGCCTCATCCTCGGTCATCAGCTGCACCTGCATCTTCCAGCGTGGGAAATCTCCACGCTCGATGGCCTCGAAGAGGTCGCGCTGGTGTGATTCGCGGTCTTTGGCGATGATGGCTTCGGCCTCCTTGTCGGTGAGGTTCTTTATCCCCTGGAGGGTGCGGAAATGGAATTTGACCCAGGTTCGTTTGTTATCCTTGTCGAAGAAACTGTAAGTATGGCTGCCGAAACCATGCATATGGCGGAATGAGGCTGGTATGCCACGCGGTGACATCGTGATGGTAATCTGATGCAACGCCTCGGGCAACAGAGTCCAGAAGTCCCAGTTGCTTGTAGGGTTGCGCATACCGGTACGCGGGTCACGCTTGATGGCGTGGTTCAGGTCGGGGAATTTAAGAGGGTCGCGCAGGAAAAAGACCGGGGTGTTGTTGCCAACCAGATCCCAGTTTCCCTGGTCGGTGTAGAATTTCATCGCGAATCCGCGTATGTCACGCTCGGCATCAGCAGCCCCGCGTTCACCGGCCACGGTGGAGAACCTTACCAGGCATGGGGTCTGCTTCCCTACCTCCGAGAAAATCGAGGCACGGGTGAATTCCGTGATGTCGTCAGTGACGGTGAATGTGCCGAAAGCACCGGAGCCTTTGGCGTGCATTCTTCTTTCAGGTATTACCTCGCGGTCGAAATGAGCGAGTTTCTCAAGATACCACACATTCTGCAATGTGGCGGGGCCGCGAAGTCCTGCGGTCTGTACATTCTGGTTGTCGGCGATCGGGCGCCCGTTTTCAGCGGTGAGTCTTTTCTTATCCATACAATCACAATGAGGGTTTAAAGTCAAAAAGTATTAATCAGAACACCGGTGTCTGTAAAATTGTTTCCTCACGGAAGCGCGTCACACCTCCACGGGCATCAAAATTTCGCCACGCGATTGCGGATGTTCGGGATAAAATCCTTATTTTTGCAGAAACAACAAAATCGACGGAAAGCCGGAGACTGACGGCTGCAATCCGCCGACAGGAGATTACGTGGAGAAATTCGAGAAGAAATATTACAAGATTTCAGAGGTGGCCGAAATGATCGGACTCCCCTCCTCCACTCTGCGTTTCTGGGAAAGCCGGTTCACCATCATATCCCCCCGCCGCAACCGGGCAGGAATCCGCTTCTACACCCCTGCGGATGTGGAGAAACTGAGGATGGTGGCGTTCCTGGTCAAAGAGAAGGGACTCCGTCTCGAAGCCGCCCAGGAGGAACTGCGAAACAACCACACCGGAGTCTCGCGACGCGCACTTGCCCTCAACCGCCTCCATGACATAAGGGACCGCCTGCAGGAACTTCTCGACTCGCTTAACTCCCTGAGATGACCTGCTATCCATAAGAAAAGCCACCCAAAAAACATAAATCGGCCCATCCCCGACCTGATTTCCTGACAAGGAATCAGAGGGAAAGGGCCGTTGAGTCATTTATGTAAGAGGTCAGTCCTCCTTATATGTATTCACCAGGGAAGACCCCTTCTGAGTAGTAGTGCGGGCGCAATAGACGACTTTTCCACCAGTGTCGAATCCGACTTTGGCTCTCTCTGCCTTCAACTCGCCTGCTTTGATCGAGCCTGATGTGTCGGCATAGAAATCCACGTTTGCGGCTTCACCCTTGAGGACAATTTTTCCGGAGGTATCGGCACGGCCGATAACATTCTCTCCTGCCAATGATTCGATTTCAACACTGCCGGAGGTATCGACATCGACGGTCAGGTTTGTGGCGGTAAGATTGCCGCTCCGCACACGCCCGGATGTGTCAGCTTTCATGACAGCGTTTATAGTCTGGCCATTGACCCGTACCGAACCGGAGGTGTCGGCCTCTGCATTCAGCATATTGGTCTTGGCAGACCCTATCACAATCGAACCGGAAGTATCGGCCTCCAACGACAGCTTGTCACATTCCACATTCTTCACATCAACCGAAGCAGAGGTGTCCACATCAATCGACAGCTCACCGGAATATTTAAGAGAGTTAGCCAAGAAACTACCCGAGAGAGACATCTCGATTGAACGTAATGAGGGAGCGGACAGCTTCACCACCGCCATCGGCCTGTTTTTGCCGTTTTTCCGGTTCTGGTCATTCTTATAATAAGCATCATCATACTCAATCTCAAGGTATGAGCCTTTCACCTCCACCTTAAGATGACCCATTTCATACTCCGGAGCCGAGACAGTCATCGCCACCTTTGAAGACTGGACAAACTCAACCTTGAAACGGCCTTCAACCTCAAGCTTTTCAAAATTCTTGATATTGTATTCCCTTGAAACCATCACTGCGGCATCGGTCACAGTTGCTTCCTTTTTTACTTTCGACTTGGCAGACATCCCCAGCGCGGAATATAGACCAAAAAGTCCCGCCCCGCAAACCACGGTCACAACGGCCAACAATAGAGCGACATTTTTCTTCATGATTTCGTAATTTATTTGTTTTCTCATTAGACGAATCAAATGCCTGAAATGTTGCACGCCCCAAATCAAAAAAATAAATTTTGCAGTTAGAAAAAAAAGCGGTAACTTTGCACCGCTTTCCGACCACAGATATCCGGAAAGCATCTCGGGGCGTAGCGCAGTCCGGTAGCGCACCTGGTTTGGGACCAGGTGGTCGCTGGTTCGAATCCAGTCACCCCGACAAAAAAACTAAAAGCTTGCAATTCAATGAATTACAAGCTTTTTTATTTCAATAGGGGCCAAATAGGCTGCTTATTTTCAGGGTTGGAGAGCTAAAGGCCGTGGCGGTGGGAGACGGCGTTGGACATGTTGACGGAGACGATGCGGTCAAGGTTGAATGAGCCTTTTATGAGGACGATGTTAAGCTCCCAAGGTTCTTCGGAGACAATCAGGAGGTTATGACAGATTCCGGCATCTTCTCCTTCAGGGGGCATGATTGTGTATATCGAGGAGGTTTCCCCCTCCCCTTTCGATTCTATCAAGGGCTCATATGAGCCTTCCTGGATTATGCGCTGCAATACGGGACGCACCGATTCCATGGTCTCGGCATTGTCAACGCTGATTACCTCCATCCCCTCCATACTCCGTATGGCATCTTTCGGGATGAATTTGTCACCCGTGTTGATTGACCTGCTGGCTATCTGCATCGCGGCTTTTCCTATGAAGACGGTCTCAACACCCGGAAGACCGGCCAGTCCGTGGAACACCTTTACCTGTGAAAAGACTGTGGCGCACATGCCCACCACGATTGTCAACAATATCAGAATCTTTTTCATCGTCTTAGAGGTTTTCTTCCTGATTGAATATGTTTTCAATTATTTTCGCGTCATCCGCCACCGGACGGCTGGCATTGGCGATGCTTGCCTGAGCTATGGCCATATTCCGGTAGACTCGCGAGAATGCACGTCCTATCAACGCCTTGGCTTCTTCCGGGTCGGTCACCTCGCGGTTCTTTCCGGAAGGGGGAGCAGGACTCTCGGTAACGGTCACAGACGCGAGCATACGATTGGTGGTGGAGGCTGGGTGTCTGTCCGCTGTCCGGTTTCTCCGCGAACCTTTCTTGACTGGGACGGGGACTTCCTGTACAGATTCCTCCTTGACAGGAACTTCCTGGGTCACCTCCATCGGCTCAGTTGACGACAGGCTACTCGCCAGGATGCTGATTTCAGGCATCACCATCGAAGCGGCTGTATCATTGTCTGCCAACAGGGTGCCCCGGTCACCAAGGTCGGGACGGGACATCGGGAGTAACATCACCAGCAGCACCACAGCGGCGGCAACAGATGTGCTCCACCACATTATTTTGCGCCATACAGGCAACCTGAGGACGCGCGGTGAGCCGGAATCCATCTTCACCTCGTCATCAACACGACTGTCGCGGTTGTCAACCGCCGCGAGATTGTCTATGAGTGCGGTCAATTCCGCTTCAAGCCCGGCAGGTGGTTCCTGACGGCAAATCTGAGTCAATATACGCTTTTCCTCAACAAGATCAGAGGGAAGAGCGGCATCGTCCGCCTCGTCGAGGAGTGACAAAAGCCGCTTCTCCTCGGCGGGTGAACTTTTCCCGTCGTAGAACAGCTCTATCAGTTTCCGTATTTCATCTATTTCCATCTGTCTCATATTATTGAGTTAATCGGGTCAACGACGATACATTTCCCGGAGCCGTCTTCTGGCCCGGGACAGTTGCTGACGGACAGTCTCGTTTGATATGCCGAGTTCATCGGCAATCTCATCATTGTCGAGGTCGGAATAGGCCCGCAACATCAACACCTTCCGCTGCGACTCCGGCAGTGAAGCCATCATCCGCTCTATATGTTCGAGGTTGTCCTTATCGGCCATCGGGTCGTTCTCGCAAGTGGTTCCGGCCTCCACCGCCACCACCGGGTCGGAGATATCGGCCTCGTGGCGGACACGGCGCAAGGAGTCGAGGCATATGTTGCGGGTGACTTTCATCACAAACCCACGCATATTTCTGACATCCACGAGTTCGGAACGCATCTCCCAGAGCCTCACCATCGCATCCTGAACCGCATCCGACGACATATCGCGGTCACCCAAAAGAGCGACCGCAACCCCGTACATCGTGCGGTAATGGGGCAAAACCAGGGTTTTGAACGTTTCGTTGTCCATCTTGTTGTCTATAAGACGTAACTGAACGCCGGTTTGTGACAACGTGTATGAAAAAAATCGGCATTCTTTTCAGAACACCGATTTTTTCATATCCTGAAGGAGCTTGCAAGGCAACCTCGGAAGGGTCAGTTTTTCTTTTTCGCCGATCCGCCTTTGGCCGCATCCAGCTCTTCGGCGAATTTACCGGGATAGCTGATTTTGAGCTTTGGCACCATCATCGAGTATATCACGAAGCCGATGCCCATCAGTATGAACGGAATCGAGAGCCATTGCCCCATGTTGAGTGTCATACCCACCTCGAAATCCTCCTGCGGGTTCTTGATGAACTCTATCAGGAAACGTGACCCGAAAAGGACGATGAAGAACACTCCGAAAATCAGACCGGGACGTTCGCCGGCGTTCTTTTTCCAGTACATCCACATCAGCAACGCGAACAATCCGAGATAGCAGAGAGCCTCGTAAATCTGGGTCGGATGGGAAGGCAAGGAATATATCGGGGGCTGTATTCCCGCCATCCACGGGCCAAGATTGGTCACAAATCTGAAACCCCATGGCAAATCGGTCGGATGACCGTAGATTTCATGGTTCATCAGGTTGCCGATGCGTATGAGGGCACCGACAAGGGCAATCGCTATCACCAACCGGTCGTAAGTCCAGAAGGGGGTGCGCTTGGTGGTGAATATCGAGAAGAGGATGACAGCAATCAGCAGGCCGATTGTGCCGCCATGGCTGGCAAGTCCCCCCTCCCAGGTATACAGGATTTCTATCGGATGCTGGGAATAGTAATCCCACGCATAGAAGAACACATGGCCCAGGCGCGCGCCGACGATAGTGGCGATGATGACATAAATTAGCAATATCCCAAGCCAGCTTTCGGGGGCTCCTTCCCTGCGGAACATCTTCTCGACAATCTTGTAGCCGAGGAAAAATCCGATGACGAACATCATCCCGTACCACCTCACGGTCAGGGGACCGAGATGGAAGAATACGGGATTAACATTCCAGGTGATGAAGTCAAGCATAGTGACAACTTATTTGGCGGCGTTGACGATGGCCTCCGTGTCGCGGGCAATCATAAGCTCCTCGTCGGTAGGCACGACAACCACCTTGACTTTCGACGCGGGGGTGGAGATCACTGTCTCGGTGCCACGGGTGCGGGCATTGACCTCCTCGTCGATTTCCACTCCCATGAACGCGAGCGGACGGCAGACATTGCCGCGCAGGCCGGTCTGGTTCTCACCTACTCCGCCGGTGAATACGATGATATCCACACCACCCATCTCGGCGGCATACGCGCCTATGTATTTCACGATGCGCTGCTCATACATCTCCAGGGCGAGATGGGCGAGTTCCTCGCCATTCTTGTCAGCGGCCTCGATTTCACGCATGTCGGAGGAGAGCCCGGTGATGCCCATCACACCGCTTTCCTTATTGATGATTTTCTGCAGCTCGTCAGCCGAGAGGTTATGCTTCTTCATCAGGAAAACCAAAGCCCCGGGGTCAACATCCCCAACACGGGTTCCCATCATAAGGCCTTCGGTGGGGGTCAGACCCATCGAAGTGTCCACACTCTTGCCGTCAAGCACTGCGGTAATCGAACCACCGTTTCCGACATGACAGGTGATGATTTTCTGGGTGTTGATGTCAACCCCGAGAATCTCACACACGCGCTGTGACACATAGCGGTGGCTTGTTCCGTGGAAGCCGTAACGTCTCACCCCGTCCTCTTTATAGAATTTGTAAGGGAGGGCATACATAAATGACTTGGCGGGCATAGTCTGATGGAAGGCTGTGTCAAACACCCCTACCTGCTTGATGCCGGGAAGAATCTCCTCGACAGCCTCGATACCGGTCACGTTGGCGGGGTTGTGGAGGGGAGCAAGGTCATAGCAGTCCTTCACCTGCTGAAGAACCTCGTCGGTAAGGAGAACACTCTTCGAGAATTTCTCCGCTCCGTGAACCACACGATGACCTACGGCATCGATTTCGGAATAGCTCTTGATGCATCCCACCTCGGGGTCGGTCAGGATGTCGAGGACAGCCTTGACCGCCCCCTTGTGGTCTACCAGACCAAGCTCGCGGATAGCCTTTGAGCCGTCAGCGAGACGATATTTGAGAAATCCGTCATGCAGACCGATTTTCTCCACTCCACCTTCGGCGAGAACCTTCTCGTCAGCGGTGTCGATAAGCTTGTATTTGACAGAACTGCTGCCGCAGTTAAGCACAAGGATTTTCATTTTTAAGAATGTGTTTTATTTTATTGATTGGTTTGCGGTCATTATGATTGTCTTGTAGATGTCCTCGGCCGAGCATCCGCGTGAAAGGTCGCTCACAGGTGCGGCGAGACCCTGCAGCAGGGGGCCGACAGCCTCAACCCCGGCCAGACGCTGCACGAGCTTGTAAGCGATATTGCCGACCTCCAGTGAGGGGAACACCAGCACATCTGCTTTTCCGGCGATGTCACTCTCGGGAGCCTTGAGAGAGCCGACCGACGGGACCATCGCGGCATCAGCCTGCAGTTCGCCGTCAATCTTCAGGTCGGGAGCCATCTCATGGGCGATGCGGGTAGCCTCAATCACCTTGTCGACACGTTCATGGCGTGCGCTTCCCTTGGTGGAGAAGGAAAGGATGGCCACACGCGGCTCGATTCCGGCCACACGTTCAGCGGTCTGGGCCGCGCTGACGGCAATCTGTGCCAGCTGGCGGGCATCGGGCTCAGGCACCACGGCGCAGTCAGCAAACACGAGGATACCATTTTCGCCATAGGGGGAGTCTTTGGGGAGAAGCATCAGGAACGCGCCGGAAACCGTGTCGATACCGGGGGCGGTCTTGATTACCTGGAAGGCCGCACGCAACACATCGCCTGTGGAGTGAACAGCGCCAGACACCATACCGTCGGCATCGCCGGCCTTGACCAGCAACGCACCAAGATAGAGGATGTCGGCGGTCTTCTTGCGGGCCTCCTCCATCGTCATGCCCTTCTTTTTCCGGAGTTCGAAAAGGAGGGGAGCGTATTTGTCGATGACAGCCTCGTCAGAGGGATTCACGATAGTGGCCTTCGAGATGTTCTTCAATCCCAGTTCGGCAGCCTTGGCCGTAATGGCGGCAGGGTCACCCAACAAGATTATCTCAGCCACATTGTCGGAAAGAATCTGGTCAGCGGCGGTCAGATTCCTGATTTCGTCTCCCTCCGGGAGCACGATTTTGCGGAGGTTGTCTTTAGCCCTCGCAGTCAATCTTGCAAAAAGACTCATAAATGAAACGTATATTAGTCTGTTGTTAGCAGTTTGTGAGGCCTGTATACAGGCCCGGTTGTCATTGCCAGACAATCGTATTGCAAAATTAGCAATAAAGTCGGTCATGGTGGTCACGATTCCTTTACAAATTTCTTTAAAACCGTTTTTTATTGTCCAGCTTGTCGTTTTTTTGTAATTTTGACCCCACAATGACAGAGACCATCAACGCGGCAAAAACCGCAGAAATCGAGTTGCTCGCCCCGGCCCGCGATGCCGCGACAGCCTTCGCCGCCATCGACCATGGAGCGGATGCCGTCTATATGGGCGCGTCGTCTTTCGGCGCGCGTGCGCAGGCCGGCAACACTATCGCCGACATCGCATCTGTGGCTCGTTACGCCCATCGTTTCGGTGCGAGACTGTATGTCACCGTCAACACCATCATCTACGACCGTGAACTTGACCGGGCACGAAAACTGTTGTGGGATTTATGGAAAGCCGATGTTGACGCTGTCATCGTCCAGGACCTGTCGCTGACCCGTATGGAGGGATTGCCTCCATTGGCATTGCATGCCTCCACCCAATGCGACACACGCGACCCTCAAAAAGCCCGTTTCCTTGAAGATTGCGGTTTCACCCGCCTTGTACTCGCCCGTGAGCTGACCCTGGATGAAATCCGGGCTATCCGGGATGCGGTCAATACCGACCTTGAGGTGTTTGTCCACGGAGCGCTCTGTGTCAGTTACAGCGGCGACTGCCAGGCGAGCTTCGCAATCACAGGCCGTAGTGCCAACCGTGGTGAATGCTGCCAGGTATGCCGCTTCAAGTTCGACCTCGAAGACCGCGATGGGCAGAAAATCGTCAAAGGGAAACATCTCCTTTCGCTCCGCGATATGAACCGTCTGGAGAATCTTGAGGAGTTGCTCGACGCGGGAGCCACCTCCCTCAAAATCGAAGGGAGGCTTAAAGACGCGGCCTATGTAAAGAATGTGGTCGGTGCGTACCGCAAGGAACTTGACCGCATCATCGCCGCCCATCCCGACCGCTATCGCCGCAGTTCTTACGGGAAATCCTCACTGACATTTACCCCTGACCCGTCCTTGAGTTTCAACCGTGGATTCACCAATTATTTCCTGACGGCCCCATCCCCGACTGCTGGTTCCTTGGCAACCTTCAATTCGCCGAAATGGATTGGAGCAAAGGTCGGGGTGGCTGAACGGATGGCGGGTAAGGCTGTCATCGCACGGCTCGACACCACACTCAACAATGGCGACGGCCTCGGCTTCTACACCCGCGACGGGGAGTTCAAGGGATTCCGTCTCAACCGTGTGGAGGGGAACCGTCTTTTCCCCGCCGGAGAAATCAACATCCCCGCCGGGACTGTCCTTTACCGCAACGCCGACAAGGAGCGCGGCGACCTGCTTGTCGGGAAGACAGCGACAAGAAGACTGGCGGTCGACATATCCCTGAAATGGGTGAAAAGCCAAGTGGCACTCTCTATGAAGGATGAAACCGGATTGGAGGTGACGGTGGCAGAAGAAACAGAACGCCAAGAGGCACGCACCCCACAGGAGGAACGTCGCCGCAAGGAACTGGAGAAACTGGGGGACACTATGTTTTACGCATCCTCCGTCACTGACCTCTGCGGACAGTCATTCATTCCGGCCTCGGTGTTGTCACGACTTAGACGTCAGGCGGCCGAACTGCTCGAAATCGCACGGCTACCCGCCCATCGCCGTGAACTGCCCGGCAATCCGGCCAATGAAATCAGTCTGCCGGATGGCAAAGAGCTGTCGCGACACGACAATATAGCCAACCATATCGCCGCCGATTTCTACGCCGCTTTATCAGGAAAGGAAGCCGCATCCATACCATCCGCTCTTGAGGTTAACGGCAAACCGACCGAAGAGACCCAGGTCATGGTGACTCGCTATTGTCTCAGGCGCGAGATGGGAGCATGCCTGAAAAACAAAGAGGGAAGAAAACTCCCCTCTCCGTTGTATCTGACATCCGAGGGGAAACGCTTCCGCCTCGATTTCGATTGTCGTGAATGCCGTATGCGAGTGATGTATATTCCGTGACATCACCGCATCAGCCTCAGAATTTCAACACAAGTTCGGCCACTATCTTGTCGTTGCGGCCTTCCGGCGCCACGACACCTTTGTCATAGAAATATTTCTCGTAGTCAAGGATAATCTCCGCCTTCACTTTGCTGATATTGCAGGCCAATGAGGTCCCGAGAGTCATACGGCGACGCGACGGGTCATTGGTGACAAGAAAACCGTCGGCATCCGGAGTACCGGTCGAATGATCTGTCATAGCATCGAACCTTCCATGGAAACTCCATAGATTGAACGGATGCCAGTTGACAGGTATGCCGTAAGAGGCGAATGCCAGCCACGCGTTGACATCCTTGTAAGCGTCTCCGCAATAATCAAGATGCTGGTATTCCCCCTCGACCAGCAGATTGGCCACTTTCCATGACACTGCTCCGTCCACGATATTCATTCTCACCCCTTTGGGCTTCATCGAGAGGAAGCTTGCCGAAAGAGTGACATTACCGATTCTGTAAGAAGCCTTTGCGGCATAATCGAGGTCTTTCTGCCACACATCCTGGTCTGAGGAGGTAGAGGAATTGAACACCCCACCCTCCAGTGTCAGAGGTATGGCCGTGCTGTAATACCCCAATTGCACACCGACCTGGCGCAGATTGGCCATATCCTTTCCGAGGAAAGAACGGTTGGCGAAAACATAACTTCCCGGGCCTCGGAAAGCATCAACGGCAAACGGCACCCTGAATCGTCCCGCCTTCACCGCGAATTGCTTGGCGAACTTCCATCTTGCCCATGCGTCAAGGAATTTCATCGAACCTCTGTCACACAAGTCCACACGGAAATAATAGTCCAGGTCCTTTAGGATTTTACCTTCGAGTGAAACACGGGCATTACGCACCTGGAAGCGCTGCCGGTAGTCAGGCCATTCCCCTTCATAACGTCCACGGAACACCCCGTGGATTTTAGGAATCCTGTCTATCTTCTCCTCATCCTTACCATTGTCAACAGTCGACGGATAGGCACATAAAGCAGTCAACGCGGCCATCGCGCCTAATACAATCTTTTTACACATAGCAAATTACCTTATATACAAATACCGGAGAGAAGTTGAAACGTCAGAGAGTGGCGGTCGCCCGCATCATTGTCATTCAGCCATACGCTGGCGCACAACCTCGTAGATCATCACGCCGGCGGCCACAGAGACATTGAGCGAGCCGATTTTGCCCCGTTGGGGAATGGCGGCGAGTGTATCAGCCACTCGCAGAATCTCGGGCGAGATACCGACATCCTCAGCTCCCATCACCAAGGCCACAGGCCCGGTATAGTCGCCGAGGGTATAGTCACGCGCCCCCTTCTCGGTTGCACACACAATCTGGTAGCCATTGTCTTTCAGAAATCTCACAGCCGATAGTATCGACCTCTCGCGGCATACCGGAAGATAGTTCAATGCCCCGGCCGAGGTCTTCATCGCGTCGCCGTTGACTCCGACCCCTCCCCTTTCGGGGATTACAATCGCATCCGCCCCGGCGCATTCACAGGTGCGGGCTATCGCGCCGAAATTGCGCACATCGGTAACCCCGTCGAGCAGCACAACAAAGGGCATTTTCCCCTCCTCGTAAAGCTGGGGAACAAGATTGTCGAGCGAATGATAAGTGACAGATGAAAGTATCGCCAATACCCCCTGGTGGTTCTTGCGGGTGATTCGGTCGATACGTTCCGCCGGCACACGCTGCAAGACAATCCCGTAGCGTCGGGCCACCTCGAAAAACTCCTTTGCCAGGTCGCCTGACAAATCTTTCCTCACCAGGACTTTGTCGATATCCTTACCGGCCTCAATGGCTTCAATCACAGCCCTGAGGCCAAATATATATTCGTTTTTTTCAAGCATCGCGGTTTGTTTTTACAAATTGAAGGGAAAATCCGATGATGTCACAGCCCGAGCAACGAGCGGGCATTGGCGCGGGCGGCATCGTTGACCGCCGAGCCGGAAAGCATGACGGCCAGTTCATCGACGCGTTCGTCATCGGTCAGTTCCCTGACGCGGGTGACTGTGGAGGTGTCGGTGTCCTCCTTGAACACCTTGTAGTGGGCATTCCCCTGGGCGGCCACCTGAGGCAGGTGGGTTATGGCCATCACCTGTATGTTGCGGGAAATCTCATGCATCATCTCACCCATACGGTTGGCGACATCCCCGGAGACACCCGTATCGACCTCGTCGAAGATTATCGATGGAAGCTGCATCTTGTCGGCCACAATCGACTTTATCGACAGCATCAGGCGGGAAATCTCACCACCCGAGGCGGTGTTCCCGACAGGCATAGGCTGCTGGTTCTTGTTGAACGCGAAGAGGAATTCTATGAAGTCGATACCGGTGGCGGTCAGCTCGGTCTCCTTCACTGCCACCTCCACCTGGAGGTTCTTCATCCCCAACGGCAACGCCCTCTCACGCAGGAGGCGGGCGAACTCCACCGCCGTCTCTTTCCTGACAGCCGAAATCTCGCGGGCAAGGTCGAGAGCCTCCTTCTTAGCCCTCTTGGCAGCAAGACCGAGAGAGTGGAGCGACTGGTCGCCGAGGTCAAGGCTGCGCAGTTTCTCCTCCATCTTGTCGCGTATCTCGATAAGGGACTCCACGGAGTCAACCTTGTGGCGGCGTTCAAGGTCGTAAATCTCATTGAGACGTTCCTCGACAGCCTCAATCTCCCGGGGGTCGGCTGAAAGCTGTCGGTCGGCATCGGCGAAAGTCTGATAAATGTCCTGACACTCCACCCTCAGCACCTGGAGCCGTTCGGTTATCCCGTCGGTCCCTTCAAGAAGGTCGGTGAGGGAGTCAGCCTCGTCCGAAGCGGTCTTGAGGAATGTATCGACATTCTCCTCCCCGTCGCCGAGGGCATCGAGAAGACGGCGAAGCGACTCCTTGATGTCGGCCATATTTATCAGCACCTCCCTCTCACGTTCGAGAGTGTCCTGTTCACCCGCTTCCAGACGGGCATCGGCCAGCTGCTGATACTGGTAACGCAGATACTCCTCCTCGTCACGAGCCTGCTCGATATTACGGCGTGTAAGCTGGTAATGCTTGACAGCCTGACGGTAGCGACCATAGACTTCGGCGAATTTCTTCAGGCGGTCGCTGTTACCGGCCAGGGAATCAATCACCCGCAGCTGATAAGGGGGAGAGACAAGCAGGAGGTTCTGGTGCTGGGAATGAATGTCAACAAGCTGCAGGGCAATCTGCTGAAGCACGGCCACAGTGACAGGTGTGTCATTGACAAACGCCCGCGAACGACCTCCGGGGGCAATCTCCCTTCGGAGGATGATATGCTCTGAATCCCAGTCGACATCATTCTCCTTGCAGACCGCCTCCAGTGAGCCATAGCCCTTGACCGAGAATGTGGCCTCGATGACAGATTTCACCTTCGGGTCGCGCACCGCCTTGGTGTCGGCGCGTCCCCCCAACAACAGCGAGAGCGCACCGAGCATTATCGATTTTCCTGCGCCGGTCTCGCCGGTTATGATGTTGAATCCGGGGTGGAAAGCGATATCCACCCGGTCAATCAGCGCGTAGTTTGATATGTGGAGATTCTCTATCATCTTGGGGTGTCTCTTGTTTACTGTTCCTTGTTGGTACCGGCCTTAATCATATTTATCCTCTTCATTTCGGTAGGATAAATCGGAGTGAGGATTTCAACCACCTTCTCCCGCTCGGTCTGCGGAGCCTTGGTGTAGATGTTGACCAGTTCGTCGAGTTTGGCGTCCTTGAACAACGACAGCCCCACCGACATTCCGTCGATATTCATGACCGTCGTCAGTCCATCGAGACAACCGGTGATTTTTGCCCTCCCCTTGTCGGGGGAAAGCGCCATCTCGTCAAGCCCCAGACGGTGGTAGTCATAAAGCATATCGCGCAACACGGAAGTAGAGGGGTCGGTAAATGCCGACAATACCGCCGAACGGTTGCGTTTGTCCTCGAAAGCCTTCCATCCGGTCTCGCCGGAGGACTGGGCCATCTGGACAATCTGCGCCAGCTGGTCAAACATCTGCTGCCCCCCTTTTGGCGCGAATGAGTCGCTGTCGATGGCGATGAAAAGGTAGGCATAGAAATTCAGGATGGCAGTCAGCTGGCTCTCCATCGTGTTAAGGCTGAATGTCAGCGGCTCACCTTCCTGATATTCAAACTCGATTTTGTCATCCTTGAAATTCAGCAGGGTCGTGGTGTAACTTGTGTTGTAGACCGGCCGCGACACCTGCACCTGCAGGTCACCGACCATCTTGTTGTCGGTGTACTCCTTGATGGTGAAGAACATCCGGCAGTCGATGCGTTCGTTTGTGGCGAACTGGAGGTTGGTGAAGTGGGTCTCATTCATATACTCGGTCACAGCCTCCTTCAAGGTCTCGAACACACTTTTGTTGGTGGTCTGTATCTGGTCGGTGTTGAATTCAACCTGGCAATTAAGCTCCTGGGCATCCATCCTCTGAGCCGACAAAAAGAAAGTCAGCAGCCACGCCGCCACAGGCAACAACAGCCGCGATATGCTCAGAGAAGTGAAGTATTTCTTTGGAAACAGATGTCTCATCGAGTTCATTTTAGAGAGAGTAAATCAGGGAGAGATAAATCGCAGAAAGCTTGCGGGGCGCTGATGACTGGTCATCAACGACATCTCAAAGCTTCCGCTCCATAATATCGGCGAGGTCGGCGGCGACTTCGCGTTTTGTTTTCAGGGGGATTTCAACCGAGTGCTGGTCTCCACGAGTGAAGACCGAGACCTTGTTGGTGTCGTTGGCGAATCCCGCCCCTTTGTCGCGCAAGGAGTTGAGGACAATCATATCGAGATTCTTGCGCTCCATCTTGCCGAGGGCGTTTCCGGTCTCGTTGTCTGTCTCAAGGGCGAATCCCACAAGCATCTGCCCCGGTGATTTCATCTCCCCGAGAGTACGGGCTATGTCTGAATTCTTCACGAGCTTGATTTCTGGGGGAAGATTTCCCTCACGTTTTATTTTTGTAGCGGAGGGATTCTCGACGGCGTAATCAGCTACGGCGGCACACATCACAGCGATGTCAACGTCGGGAAATCTGGATTCACAGGCGGCAGCCATCTCCCGTCCCGACTCGACATCAACGACCTTCACGGATGGTTCGGTGGCTTTGACAGATACCGGGCCGGAAATGACAGTCACCTCAGCCCCGCGAGACGCCAGTTCGTCGGCGATGGCATATGCCATCTTCCCGGTCGAATAGTTGGAGATGTATCTCACCGGGTCGATTTTCTCACGGGTAGGGCCAGCGGTTATCATCACCTTCTTTCCCGCCAGACGCGAGGGGGTCGCTTTGCGGCGGAAATAGGCCTCAAGCACTTTCAGGATATTTTCCGGCTCCTCCATCCTACCTTTTCCCACGAGGTGTGAGGCAAGTTCACCTTCGGCAGGCTCGATGATGATGTTGCCATATGCGCGCAGACGACGGAGGTTCTCTGTGGTGGAGGGATGGGCCATCATGTCGAGGTCCATCGCCGGAGCGACAAATACCTGCGACTTGGCGGAGAGGTAGGTGGTGACAAGCATATTGTCGGCCACACCGTTGGCCATCTTTCCGATGGTACATGCCGTGGCGGGGGCTATCACCATCGCGTCGGCCCAAAGGCCGAGGTCGACATGGCTGTGCCACTCCCCGCTGTTGGCGGTGAAGAACTCGCTGACCACCGGTTTACCGCTCAGGGCTGAAAGGGTCACAGGGGTGATGAACTCCTTGGCCGAGGGGGTCATCACGACCTGCACCTCAGCCCCGGCCTTCACCAGCAGCCTGAGCAACATCGCCGACTTGTATGCGGCGATGCCTCCGGTGATACCAAGCACGATATGTTTACCTTCAAGATGCTTCTCCATAACAGATGTCAACGCTTCTGTGAACGCAGTTTTATGGCCATGAAGGCCCGTTTTGTGTTGGAGGGGAAATCCCCTTGCTGAATCCAGCTGAAATATCCGGGATCGCGGCGGAGAACATCCGAGGCGAGCTGCCCTTTGTATTTTCCGAAGTTGATTACCTCACGGTGCTGATCGTCATAAATCAGGCGTCCCATCAGGTCAACATTCTTGTTCTGGGCCGAATAGTCTGAAAGCAGGGCGACATCGTTGGGGAGGTCTTCATAACGGTCGAGCTGAGCCATCAGCACCTCATATGTGGCGCGGGTATCGGCGTTGGCCGAATGGGCATCCTCCAGTTCCTTGCTGCAATAAAAACGGTATGCGGCGGAAAGGGTTCGTTGCTCCTTCTTATGGAAGATGGTCTGCACGTCTATGAAGCGGGCGGCGGAAAAGTCGAAGTCGATTCCCGCACGGGCAAATTCCTCTGCCAGGAGGGGGATGTCGAAACGGTTTGAATTGAAACCTGCGAGGTCACATCCGGTGAAGCTCTCGGCCAATCCTCCTGCAATCTCCCTGAAAGCAGGTTTGTCGGCCACATCCTCATCTGTGATATGGTGGATTGCGGTAGCCTCGGCGGGGATAGGACACCCGGGATTGACACGCACGGTACGCTGCACGTCCGAGCCGTCAGGCATCACTTTTATCATTGAGATTTCGACAATCCGGTCACGCAGTATGTCTGTTCCGGTGGTCTCTAGGTCGAAGAACATCACCGGTCTTTCGAGTTTCAGTTTCATTATCTTAATCACGCGCGCCCGAGACTTTCCGGAATCAGGCGCGCAGAATCGAGTTTTCGGTTTTATGTGAATTCAGAACAATCAGAGAGACGCGTCCGGTCGCCGCCAACGGGCGACGGTCAGGCGCAAAAGGACATCAGAAATCCTGTACAGTCATCGGCATCAGGATGATGACCAGGTCGGTGTTCTCGGCGTTCTCATCCGGGACGAACACACCGGGACGCGAAGGATCGGCGAGCTTCATAAGGATGTTCTCGGTCGGCAGGGTGTTGAATATCTCAATGAGATACCCGGCAGAGAAACCGATGACGATGTCACGTCCGTTGTAGTCACAGGGTACTTTCTCTACGGCGAAAGTCGAATGGCTTGTGTCATCCACCTTGATTTCAAGCAGACCGTGGGTGAAGCGGAGCTTCATCAGGCCGTGGGCCGGGTCGGCGCAGACGCTGACACGACGGACAGCGGTAAGGATAGACTCGCGGTCGAATGTGGCGACATAGGGGTTGTCAGCGGGAATCACCCTCTCATACGGTGGGAAGTTTCCCTTGATAAGGCGGCATGACAGGGTAAGTTTCTCGGTAGTGAAAGTAGCGGACTTGTCAGTCAGCACAACTTTCACATCCTCCTCCTTGGCGAGGAGCTGTTTGAGCAGCACCGCCGGTTTGAGGGGGAGGATAAGGCGGCGCTCGATGCCGGGAGCGGCGGTCTTGTCCTCATACTTGACCAGCTTGCGGGTATCTGTCGCAACGAAAATGATGCCATCGGGCTTCACATCCCAAAGGATACCCATCAGCTGCGGACGAATCTGGTCTGTGGCCACGGCGAAGATGGTGTTCTCGATACCGGCCATCAGCATCGACGAGGGGAGAAGCAATTCGGCGGGGACATCTACGTCGGCGGAAATCTCGGCGAGAGGATCGCTGCTGACAGGATACTGGTTGGCGTCGAGGGCCACAAGGTCGAACTTACCGCCCGGGAAGTCAATCTGCATCGCCAGTGAATCGAGGTCAACTGAAATTTCCACATCCACGGCTGGCAGCTCCTTTCCAATGTCACAGAGACGCTTGGCGTTGGCGAGGAAGCGGCCACTCTCATCGGCTTGGCTTACTGCCAGACGGGCGACCAGAGTGTTCTCGGTGTCGGAGGCGGTCACGGTCAGCAACTCCTTCTCGGCATCAACTTCCAGGAGGAAATTGTCGAGAACCGTCAGGGTATTCTTGGAATTGATGGTCTTGCTGACTCCCGAGAGAGTCGAGTACAAGGCCCGGCTGGATACAGTGAACTTCATTGTCGGTCTTGTATATTTAGGAAAAATATCGTTAGCTATGGTTTAACACGCAAATTTACGAAATTTCTCTCTGTTTTCCCAACATTCCCACGAAAATCTTCCGTCCCCCTCTGTGTGAGAACATCCTGAAACGGAATAATGAGGTAAACGACAGTGTGTATATAGATTGAGGCTTGTTGCGGCCATAATATGCCGCTGAATTCATTTGACATTCAACAATCATAGGGTCATTGCCGTTTTGAACAGCCTTGGTGAATAAGTCCATTATTTCATGTTTATTACCGAACTTAGCATCAGGCTGTCTCAAGATTTCAGAGACCAGCTGACGAATAGAATGAGGATAAATTATAAACGTATTGTCTGCATTGCAAGTGACATTTTTAAACTCGCTACTTCCAAAAAATACTATTACTGAATAGATTGGGATGCCGGGATTCTGTGGCAAACATCGTCTGATGGCTTGTATATGCCCAGCATTCTGCATAACTGGATTATAAAAGCGATGCTTTTCTTTACCATATGCCAATATTTGTGTCCAATATCTTTGATGTTCGTTGCCGAAAATCCAGCCGCTATAATCTTTTACTTCGAATACAATAATGCCAGCTTTAGTTGCTACGGCAACATCTACCTGCGTGTACTCTCCACTTGGTTTTCGAATATATAAGTCATGGAATATCGCTTTTGGATTGATGCCTTCCTTCAATAAATTCAGTATCACTCTACGTTCTGACCACTCTCCACGAGTTATTGGCGTGACCAGTTCAATAAGTTTCCGCTCTTTTTGTTTGACATAAATAAGATAGGCACTCCAGGATATCAAACAAAACAAAAATATGACAGTCGCGAGTGACATTTCATATATTTTCTATCAGCCATTCTAACTCTCTATAAATCATTTGTTAGCTCAATGCCAATTGTACTACGTCAGTACTGTATGGGTAATTGGAGCAAAATAGACGCAATCACTTTATGGATATTCAACGGCCATTTTATATTTTTATTGCTATGATTTCTCTAAATATCCATGTTGCTAATCAGATTCTAGCCGAAGGAATTTATTCATCCGGGATATGCAGCGCTTTTTCTGGTCGAGATTCGGATGTACATACAGATTGAGCGTTGTCGCAACATTCGAGTGTCCGAGTATCACACTCACGGTTTTATAGTCGCATCCGCTTTCAATGCATCTGGTGGCGAATGTATGGCGCAATCCGTGGAACACTATTGACGGGATTTCAAGCCGTTTGAGAATCCGGCTGAAAGTCTCCCGGTATGTGCGGGGTTCTTTCGCTTTGGAGCCTTCGCCGACCACATACTTTTCTACTCTCTGCTGTTTTTTCGCCACATTCAAGGCTTTGAAGAGAAGCGGAGATATGGGGATTTCACGATTTGAATTTCTTGTCTTGGGTGTTGATACGTATTGTTCTGTTGCCATCAGGTCGCAATTGTAGATTCGTCCCGCAGTGCCTGCTACTGTAATAATACGACGTGTCATATCTACATCCTTCCATTGAAGGGCACAAACTTCGCCTATGCGCAAGCCGCAGCACAGAGCAATCATTATACCTATATTCTGTGGTGTCGGGGTGGATGAAATCGCGTTCAGCAGTTTTTTGTGGTCAGGTAATGACAGCACGGGCAAAATGCGTACGGATGTATCCGAGGGATATTCGATGTCCCACGAAGGTGTCTCAAACATTCCTCTCTTTGCCCCGAAACGTCCGACGGACTTAAGCACGGCGATAATGTCATGGACAGTTTTCTTGCTCAGCCCTGCCTTAAGCTTGTCAAGTGCAAATTGCTGTACTTCTGCCTCTGATAGGGACACGGAATCGGCGAAAACGGGAATGATGTGAGTCTTTAGAATAAGAGCATAGGCGCAGTATGTCGAGTGTTTGACTACGCTGCGCCTGCTTTCTTTCCATAGTTCCGCTATTTCGCGGAAAGTCGATGTGTTGTGCATACTTTGTGATTTTTATGATTCACAAGATATGCGCTGTCTTATTTCAACGGTTGCCTTTAGCTCGGTTGTGGTGCTTGCAGAGCATCTGACAGTTTGAGATGTCGGTCGCGCCCCCTTTGCTCCATGCCGTGACATGATCGGCATCCATTTCGTTCAACTTCCATATCTTGTTTGCGTTTGCGTCATGGCCTATGGCACAGAAAGGACAGTTGGACTTGCCGGCAGATTTCGCCTGTTCGGTCTGGCGGCCATATACGGCCCGCTTTGTCGCTTCGTCAAAGATGCGGATATCAAGAAGCTTCGTGTCGATTTCTCCACCTAAAAGAAATTCAAACACGCCGCGCCTGTTCTTCACATACGGGTCGGCATACAGCTCAGCTACTCGCTGTTTCATATGCGCCGGGTTATATGGCTGTGTGTGATATTTCTCGTAATATTCGCCCCACGGAAGTCCGCGCATCTCATTTTCAACGAGAGGAAACACTGTCCGAACCCAGTCTATGACAGAATTGAAATAATTCACGAGTTCCGTGATGTCGGAGCTGAAACGGTGGTCGCGCATATATTCCTCGGCTTTGCCACGGCTGACCCATTCAAGAGCTGTGGCAAGAAAATCCTGGCGGTTTACGGCTCCGCTGATATATGCGCTCCATTTTTGCACTTTTGATGACTGAGAATTGCTGAACTCTGCCTTTGCCGCAGTAACAAAAGGTCCGGAATATACAGCGTTGAGCAATTCTTGGTCATTGAGTGGGACTCCGGCTATATTGATAGTGCGGAACCATTCCTTTATTTCTTGTTCTGTGCCTTCACATTCATATATTAGAAGTTTTGCATTAATGAATTTTTCACGCAACTCTTTCGGCAGACTTTCAAGACTTTGAGGTAAGCCTTGATTATCTTTCCAACTAAGTTTTCCGGCACCATTGTAGAAACGTCCAAGAGATGTGATGCGCTGCTGGCCGTCAAGTACTTCAAAACGCCCATCGGCAGTCTTGACAAAATAAATCACTCCGAGTGGATAACCTTTAAGTACAGAGTCAATCACCGCTACGTCGCGCTTGCCATCGGCATAGATATAGTTGCGTTGATATTCCGGCTGAATTGTAAGGCGTCCGCCCATCCCGAAAAGTCCTTTGGCTTCATATTCGTTATAGACAAATCCGTCGCATATGTCGGCGACTGTCCATTCTGTATGTAGTTTTGTTTCCATATTCTTTTTTTAGTAGTTTAGTTGAAATATTAGGGA